>ERZ781272.794-NODE-794-length-16080-cov-3.416537_pt1 | contig 16080 bp, 17 predicted proteins | sample MGYA00375850_ERZ781272 | MGnify/ENA primary metagenome ERZ781272 (study PRJEB29790, sample SAMN06051246) | human gut metagenome | host: Homo sapiens | place: USA: Cincinnati, Ohio | collected 2013-06-21 | study: EMG produced TPA metagenomics assembly of the Gut...
TGCTCATAATTCTTTCCCTCGAAAGCGCCAAAATTCATTTCTTTCCACTCTGGAATCTCAATTTTTTCTCTATCCGGAAACAAAATTTGAGCACTCTCCCGGCATCTTTGCATCGGACTCATAAAAACAACCTCCGGTAGTTCCAGCCCTGTCATTTTTTCTTTCAAAGACAATATCTGCATTCTTCCCTCCGCAGAAAGTGCCTCTTCCGTCCAGCCAAGATAACTGTGCCGACGGTTTGCCGGCGTCTGTCCATGGCGGATCAAATAACATTTTATCTTCATTTAATTCTCTGCCCTATTCCACACATAATTCGTTCCACGCGATCAGCCTTTTTTGCCACTTCAATAAGAAAACGCCCCAGACGTTCCCGGTATTCCCGCTCAAATGCATCCATCGGAACAATGCCATTTCCTACCTCATCGCATATTATTGCAATCTCCGGACGCCCGGCAAGAATTGCCCGGGCATCTTCCTCTGCCGGCTTTTTTTCCTGCAATTCCTCACGGAACCACACTTCAAAATCATCCCAGATTTCTTCCTTTGCAATGCCCCGTTCCTGCAGAACATACGCTTTCTTTCCCTGGGCCACGCCACCAATATATAACTCCATTTTGTACCTCCACGGTTTTCATAAAAAATCTATCACATTTCTTGGAACATCAGCCCATGCACAATTTGCCTTCGGCAAATGGGCTGACGCTACATGATAGATTTTTATAAAAAATCTATCACAACAGCAGCAACAGCCATCGCCCCCTCACACAATGTAAGGAAATAGCCCGCCGTGTCCCCGGTAATTCCATTCAGTTCCCGATAGCTTCTCCACCGATAGTACAGGTACGTAAGTCCCGCTGCTACAAGCACAAAAATTGCAGTCTTTGCCTGAAGCCAGAGCATCAGTATGGCACACAAAATGATCTGCAAATAAAGCGCACCTTTTACCCATTTTTCATGTGCCGTGCTGGCAAAATGGTACAACAGTCCGTCACTTTTCGCAGAACGGAGCGACACTACACTAAGTCCACTCAGACAACGGGAAAGGAAAAATCCGCAACAGAATACTCCCAAATTTCCTGCTCCCTCGATCTGCCCGAACGCGCCCATATAAATCAATCCAAACACCGCCAGCATAATTACGGAAAAGGCTCCAATATGTGCGTCTTTTAAAATCTCAAGTTTTCGTTCTCTCGGCTGATAGGAATGAAATGCATCCATGGTGTCCATATACCCGTCTACATGAAATCCACCTGTCACAAGCAACGGAATTGCTGTCGCAATACACACATAGGTCCACTCATGAAGTCCCAGCTTTTGTGCAATCCGATACCAGGCGAACACCAACGCTCCGATTACCGCGCCCACCCATGGGAAAAAGCACATGCTATAGCGCATATCTTCTTCTTTCCATTCAAACTGCGGCATTGGTATCTTCGAATATGTTGAAAATGCAATAATCATCGCTTTTATAATGTGCATGAATTTTCTCTCTTTTCTATCATTCTCTTATTTCACTTTTACCGGAATGCCCACGACTACTTCCGTCACATAATCTGCCATCCGTGCCAGTTCCTGATTGACTCTCCCCAGCACTCGGATATACGACATCGTCTGTGCATCATAGGATATCCCATCTTCGAAAACATTATTGCTTACAATCACAAGCTTGTCCAGCTTTTCGGCAAGTACCTGAATTCCCTCCGTTACTTTTTCTACCAGAAAATCTTCTCTTTCTGCCTCACTCATCCTGCTTGCAGAATCTTCCGTTTCACCGCCAAACATTTCATTTGCAACAAGATTGGACATACACTCCAGCAGCGCTGCATTTTCTATCTGCTTCCAGTCTCTTGCAACAGTTTCTGCCGCCTTATGCATATCCCTTGGCTGCTCGATCGTTTGAAATCCTTTTTCCGCCCGAAGTCTCTGATGGCGCGCAACTTTTTTCCTGCCTTCCTCATCATAAACCTGCATGGTTGCAATATAATATTTTCTTTGGCTGTCCTCTAACAGATTTTCCGCAAATTCCGATTTTCCGCTGCCACTTCCTCCAATAACCAAATGTATCATTCCATTTTCCTCTTAATGGACACCATCTTTATCCGAAAAACGCTCATATTGCTCGATTTCCATGGTATCAAATGTTGTCTGCTTTTCATACAGTGTCAAAGCAAGGTCTAACAGTTCGCACATCATAACTGCACCGGTTCCCTCGCCCAACGCCAGATTTGCATCGATCACAGGATGTAACTGCAATTCGTCTGCCAACAGGCGCGCTGCCGGTTCCTTGCTGCAATGCGATGGAATCAAAAATTCCCGCACGCCCGGCACAAGCCGCTGTGCTACAAGTCCCGCAAGTGTACTGATCAATCCATCCAGAATCACCGGAATATGATAAAGCGCACCACCGATACAGACGCCTGCCATTCCTGCAATATCTAAACCTCCGAATGTCGCTAAAATCTGCAATGCATCCATATGTGCTGCCGGATATTTTCCCAACGCGCTTTTTATCACCTGCTCTTTTCTCTGCAGTCCCGCATCACTTAAACCGGCGCCTCTTCCAATCCATCTCTCTAATGCCACCGGGTCTGTATCATCTTTCTCCATAAGTGCGATCGCCACAGCACTGCTCGTTGTTGTATTGCCAATTCCCATTTCGCCGGTACCAAGCAAAGTATATCCCTTGTCTTTGCACTCCTGCACCAACTGTATTCCGACTTCGATTGCACGCAATGCCTCTTCTTCCGTCATCGCCGGCTCCACAAGAAAATCTCTCGTCCCCTGCATAATCTTGCAATCACGTACACCGGGAATTTTTTCCGCACTGTTGATTCCAATATCCACCGGGATGACATCGACGCCCGCATGTGCCGCCATCTTTCCAACGGAGCTCTGCTGCTTTCCCATAAAAGAAGTCACGATTGCAGTCACTTCCTGCCCGGACTGACTCACATGCTCCGCAACAATTCCGTTGTCCGCACACATAGCAATGATTGCCTTCTTTTGCAGATTCAAATCGGTACTTTCCAAAATACCACCGATTTGCGCCAGAAGCAGTTCAAACTCTCCCAGCCCATCCAATGGTTTCGCAATCCCATCCCAGATTGCTTTTACTTCTTTTTGTATTTTCTTATTTATCGGTTTGATCTTTAACGCCAACAGTTCTTCTCTTGTCATATACTCTTATCTTTCCCAGTCACAACTGATTTTTGCTTCCCTTAAAATAGAATATACATACTCCATATCCATATGCGCTCTCAGCCCGTCTGCCAGACGATCATATTGCGCTTCCTTAAACGCCGCATAATCATAATGTTCTTTCGCCTCCCAGAAAATGCCTTTTCGCTTTGCAAGGATTCTCACAATATCCTCCGCAATACTTCCCTGGTCAAAAACGCCATGTACATAGCTTCCATATACATTCTCCGTTTTATTTCCGGCATTCTGCATATCCATACCTACCAGATTTCGTATCCCCTGCGTTTTCCCCATATGAATCTCATATCCGCTGTATTCTTTTCCTGATAATGATGCAAAAAGCCCCTCAAGATCAGAAAATGTTCCGCTTACCTGTTTCCTCGTCTTCTCCGGCATAAGAGCTGTATGCTCCGGCAAAAGTTCCATCCCCCGGATTTCTTTGCAGCTCTGTTCCACCCCATAAGGATCTTCGATCGACATTCCAAGCATCTGGTATCCACCACAGATTCCCCAGATAGGAATCTGCCCTGACAACTTTTTTATTTTTGCCTCAAGTCCATTTTGCCGCATCCACTGCAAGTCCCCGATCGTATTTTTGCTTCCCGGAAGCAAAATCATATCCGGATTTCCAAGTTCCTTTACCGATGTGACATAGCGGACGGATACATCCGGTAACTGCTCAAACACATTGAAATCCGTAAAATTCGAAATACGAGGTAACCGAATCACTGCCAGATCGATCAGTCCTGTCTCTTTATTTTCCAACTGTGTGCTGAGACTGTCCTCATCCTCAATGGAAAGCTGCATATAAGGAACCACTCCCGTTACTTTTACCTTTCCCCGCTCCTCAAGCATTTCAATTCCCGGATCGAGAATCGTTTTATCTCCGCGAAATTTATTTATAATCAGTCCTTTGATCCGTTCTTTTTCCTCTTCTTCTAACAACATCAGTGTTCCCAGCAGTTGCGCGAACACCCCTCCCCGGTCAATATCTCCAACAAGCAAAACGGGTGCATCCACAAGCTTCGCCATTCCCATATTAACAATGTCGTCCTTTTTTAAATTGATCTCCGCAGGGCTTCCTGCACCTTCGATTACAATAATATCTGCCTGCTTTTCCAATTCCTGAAACGCTTTGCAGATGTCCGGAATCAATTTCTTTTTGTATGCAAAATAATCGCGGGCACTCATGTTTCCCAATACTTCCCCATTGACAATTACCTGAGAGCCCACATCATTGGTCGGTTTCAATAAAATGGGATTCATGTGCACCGAAGGTTCTATTCCTGCCGCCTCGGCCTGCATAACCTGCGCTCTTCCCATTTCTAATCCTTCTTTTGTAATATAAGAATTCAATGCCATATTCTGTGATTTAAAAGGCGCCACCCGGTACCCATCCTGTTTGAAAATGCGGCATAATCCCGCCGCAATCAGGCTCTTTCCTGCATTTGACATTGTTCCCTGTATCATGATCACTTTTGACATAAAAAAACCTCCTTGCCACAATCGGACAAAGAGGAATAAGGATAGCTTTCACTATCCCTCCAAACATAACCAATTAATCGTGGCTGTTTCGCACTTTTGTTGGATTTCTTTTTCGCATTTATTATACTCCAACCCTTTGCAAATTACCACTCCCGAGTCCTCATAAGGAACTCTTTTGCCTTCTCATACGGACATTCTTCAATTCCCTTCAGTAATTCATCTCCTCTGACATTCAAAAAATCTGCAATCGATACCCTTCGGTTTCCACATTCTTCACAACGGAAAACATTAAAATAACATGCTCTCCTTCCTGGTGGAATCTGTGATGACTCTGCGAGCGGAATACTATTTTCGAAATAATACTCCATATCTTCCACATGCTCATCATCAAAATAGGACGGCAACAGATACAAATAAGAGCCTTCCTGCACCATGCCTGCTTTACATTCATTACAACGTGGCTTATCTGTATACATCAGATTTCGCCCCAGCAATCGAAATAAACTTGTTAATATTTTCCCGATTGGCGTTATCGTTCTAATCATTTCCTTCTCCTCTATGTGAAAATACATACTTTCAATTTGTTTCATTACCGAAATTTTACGAAACAAATTGTATCATTTCATGATTACTCTCTCAACTCTTTTTTGTTCAACTATATATTTTGGAAAATAAACTCTTCCACCCAATCACAAATGCTTTTTCTGGCATCTGCCGAAATCTTTTTCTGACAATCTTTCATATGCTTTACATATGTTTCATCTGTCAACTGATCCATTGCCTGCATTAGCTGTAATCTCGGCCAACGCACCGCATAACTCATTCCATTCTTTGAAAAATACTTTATATTCTTTGATTCGCACCCCGGAATTGGCTTCATATGAATATACGGAACATGCGCCACAGCTGCTTCCGTCGATGAAAGCCCGCCCGGTTTGGACATAAAAATATCACATGCATACATATAATTTGCCATCTGATCGGTTTTCTTGATAATCATCAAATCTTGTTTATGTTTTATTTTCAAGTTCTGCATCTTTGTATACAACTTTTCATTGTTGCCACAGATCACAATCACGGTTCCTGAAATTTTCCGTTTCCGGAACCACTTCCACAGAATTCTTGTATAAGTGACCATATTTCCTGCACCAATACTTCCACCTGTCAAAAGAATATATTTGCGATTTTGGTCCAACCCCAGCGATTTTCTCGCATATGTTCGAAGTTTCCCGTCCTCTGCTTCTGTGCGAACCATATCAAACTTCCGGCCTACCGGAATTCCATATGGTAAAATTTTTTCTTTTGGGATGCCTCTTTTTACAAAATCTCTGACCTGTGCTTTTCCTGGAACTACATAATAATCACAGTTCGTTTCTTCTGTAAATGGAATACACACATAATCCGTTGCTATGAAAACAGATAAGGGAAGTTTTTCTCCCCTTTTTTTCAAATATGTGATCAACTCCGCCGGATACAGATGCGGCATAAGAATCACATCGACCGGATGCTCGCGCAAGTATATACTCAATTTTTTTGCAACAGCAATATTTGCATAATACACTGGCGACTTTCCCGGTACTTTGCGCACCAGAGACCCAAGCGAATAAATAAATCCAAAAAGTTTTGGAGACCTCTGTACCATCTTCACATAGACATTTCCCACTTCAGTTGCCAACTTGTGGCTGACTAATTCATAGGGATCCATCATTGTAACTCGATGGCCTCTGTATTCAAGTTCTTCTTTTATTGCAAACCCGGCGGCATTATGGCCTCCACCTGTACTACATGACAAAATTAACGCGTCCATAATAACCTTACCTTACATTCCTCTCTCTTCTCTGTACTCAAATGTAAACGAATGCATACAATAATCGTAATCATTAGAAAACCCAATTTCTGTGCGATACTTTCTCCCCATACAAAGACAACCCCTGTTCCCAAAATATATGTGGCCATTGTACGATAAAAATGTGACGTAATTCTTATAACAAGTGAAAACAAGATAAAAAAGCATGCCAATATCAAAGCTTCTCCGATATTCGGCCAATACCCTAACAGACATCCAAAGGATACTGCAATCCCTTTTCCACCTTTCCACTTATGAAAAATTGGCCAGATATGTCCGGCTACTGGTGCAACTAGAACCAATGCACTGCCGAATACAACAATGATTTCCGGTCTGCCTCCCCATAACATTTCCTCTATGCTCCACATACAGTCCGCAAATCGTGTTTGCATCATATTTGCGCATAAAAAAACAGGGACAAATCCTTTCCCCATATCGCATACTAATGTCAATATTCCACACAGCATGCCTCCCTGCATAAATGCATTCGCCGTACCTGGGTTCTGGTCCTTTGTTTCCCTGATGATGTCCTTTTTCGCTATTAATTTTCCAAATAAAGGCGCAAATAAAATACTTCCCAGTATATATCCCATCACGATAAAGGTAAGATAATATAGCATAATATCCGCCTCCTTATAATATAAAAAATGCCTAGTTCCGGAATCGAACCAGAGACACGAGGATTTTCAGTCCTCTGCTCTACCAACTGAGCTAACCAGGCATGTTTCACTCACGCGGAACATTGATTATTTTACATGATGATACTGCAATTGTCAAGATAAAATATTAAATTTATTAAAAAAGTTTTAGAATGTGTCAAGTCTTCCTGATAGAAGACTTGACATGTATCACCCGGCTGACGTTCCATATAAGAGACTCTTTAGGAAAACGGAAGAATATCTTCCGTATAGCAGCGAAGAACTTCACCTACGCTCCAGGCCTGTGCATAGCAGCCACGGCAGTGATGTGGTGCATCTCCATCAAAGATTTCGGAGATGGAACCAATACATCCATCATAAAACTGTTCCTGTACAGGTTTGAGGTAATTACGTGCCTGCAGGAGAGATTCTTCGGAGTGATGGTGTACTTTGGTATAAGCAGTAATAAAACCACCCATCAGATAGCCCCAGACAGTACCCTGATGGTAAGCAGCATCTCTTTTTGGAAGAGAACCGCAGTAGATCGGATGATAATCTTTGTGATCCCTTGAAAGAGAACGAAGTCCCGGACCGGCAACAAGTTCGCGTTCCACTGTTGCAACGACCGCTTTGGCTTTGTCTTCCGGCAGCATGGTATATGGAAGTGAAACTGCATAAATCTGGTTGGGACGAATACTGTCATCTTTGAGATCATTGTCCACAACATCGTACAGACATTGCTTCTCTTCATTCCAGAATTCGGACACAAAAGATTGTGCAACTTTTTGCGCCAGTTCTTCATAAGGGTTTTCTTCATCAAAGCATTTGGCCAGTTCAGACATTACCTGCAAAGCGTTATACCACAGAGCATTGATCTCTACCGGTTTGCCGTGGCGCGGTGTGACAACCCAGTCACCGACACGCACATCCATCCAGGTGACCTGATCGATTCCGCTTCCGGCATGGATCAGACCGTCAGAATCCATATAGATTGAAAAATCGGTGCCTTCTTTGTAGGCAGAAATGATCTGTTTTAATGCCGGGTAAATTTCTTTCTGGATAAAAGAATAATCTTCTGGCGTTTTTGTATATTGCAGATACTGGTGGACAGCATAAAAGTACCATAGAGATGCATCTGCGGTATTGTACAAAGGGGCCTGTCCGTTATCCGGAAACATATTTGGCACAAGACCATTGTGGATATATTTTGCAAAGGTAACAAGGATTTCCCGTGCTTCCGCAAAGCGTTTGGTTGAAAGCGTCAGACCCGAAAAGGCGATCATGGTATCTCTGCCCCAGTCGGTGAACCATGGGAGTCCGGCGAGAACGGTTTTCAACCCTGTGGAATCACGACGCACAAGAAACTGATCAGCAGCCACAACCAGTGTGTTGGCAAAAAGGTCATGCTTATATCCGGCAAGGTCAGTCAGGTGTTCCAGATATTTTTCTTTTTGATGGACAAGCGTATGAGCAGTATCGGATGCAATTGGATACCCAAAGGTATCTCCGGTTTTTATTACGCTGCATATGATGGAGAACTGCACCGTTGACTTGGACGGAATCGTAACGGAGATATCATATGGACAGTAATGCGTGTCCAGTCCAGGTGATTCGTTATCTACTTCGGTCTGGTATTGCATATCTTCATCATAAACATTTTCACGCTTGATCAATGTACCTTTACTGCATGCAAGCACAACCTGTACATCCGGATTGGAAGCAGGTGTCAGTGTGAATCCGCCGAAGTCGTTCTTTTTTGTACAGAACTGTAACGTTTCTTTTGTCGAACTGTTACTATGTTCACGGAAGTTCATCAGTGGTGTGATGCGGAGAACTGCCTGTGGCCCTGCATTGGAAATATTGTATGCGATTGCGACAGTGTTTTCATCCTGAACAAGTGCAATATGTTTTTGCAGGCGCACACTTCCTGCCTTATAGGTAAATGATACCGTGCCATTGTAATTAAAGTCGGTCAGATAACGCTGGCCCTGCGTGTATACAGGTTCACGCTGACAGAAATCTGAGGCTACAAACACCGTGTCTTCCTGTTGGTATACATCCGGTACGTCCCGGGCATCAACGACGGTTTTTTGCATGACTGCACCGGCGTGCTGCGCAGTTTCCAGATTATATCCTTCCTGGCTTTGCATAATGTATTCATTTGTCTTGGAAAAGACGAGGTAGCGTTCTACCGGTGGATGCAGGCTGGCAATCAGATAGCCCTGATGTGTACGGTTGCAGGCACCAATGACGGAACCGCCTGCATATCCTCCGATGCCGTTGGTCATTGCCCATTCCCGGCGAATGTTATCGGTAAAACCGGATAACTGTTTGTCTGTTAAATGATAATTCATATTCCCCTCCCGAAATTAAACGAAAAATATAAATCTATTGTATCGTTTGACGGGCAAAAAATCCATACAAGATTATTAAAAAAGTATAATATTATAGAAATAATAGGAAATTTAATGTATAATAAATACAATATTTGTTAAAGGAGATAAAAAATGTTAGAGGTATATGTACTGACACCAGTTCAAAAAACTACAACAAAAGTATTTTTATCCATTTTGTCACTGGTGATTGCAATCGTATCATTGGTATTGGCCTGTTATAGTCCGCTGATGATTTTTATGACACTGATTTTTGGAGTATTGTTTTATTTTATTACATTCCGTTCAAACAAAGAATATGAGTGCTCCTATTTTGATGGAGAGGTTCGTTTCGCGAAGATCATGAACAAGAGCCGCCGTAAGAGACTGGCTGTATATTCAATGGATGAGGTTTCACAGATTGCGCCGGCGGGTGATCGCAGTGTCTATCGATATGAAACAGATAATACTGTAAAAGTTCTTGATTACACGTCACAGATAAAGGATCAGCCTTATTATGAAATGGTCGTTCAGAAAGAAGGCAATACATATCTGATCAAATTTGAGCCGGATGATAAATATCTGGATGCGGTTCAGGTAAAATATGCGCAGAAAGTAATTCGCAGACAGGCTTAAGAAATCAAAAAACATGCACAACAGAAAATCTGTTGTGCATGTTTCTTTGTTCGGATATAATAATATTAACTTTCATTGTCAAGATAATGCATGCGGGAATCGTTGGTATTGTTTTTATCTTTGGAAAAAGTAACAGTAGATCCGTGCTGATTCAAAACCTTTAAGCATTTTGGACAAAGCGTGCCGAATGTAACAGGAGCACCACAGCGTTGACAGTGCAGCGCAGACACATTGGATGCTGCATTTTCCGTACGGTATTCAATACGACCATCGCGAATCCATTCCTTGACCTGTTTGAGAGGAATACCGAAATGGGCAGCAACTTCATATTCATTTACATTGTTGGAGCGAATGAAATGTTTTACCTCACTGAATAATTGATTATCTTTACAGCGGGGACACAGTTCACCTTCGTAATTTTTGGGAAGCGGGCGTCCGCAAAATTCACATTGTTTGTATTTGCCAAAAAGGCCTTCTTCTACTGCCATACAGTTTCCTCCGACTGTTAAATGATTGTAATCATTATAACATACATTTTATTTGATTAAAAGTTTTACCTTACATAGAAAGGAAGCGTACAGGTAATGTATCATATAGAAAAGAAACAGCCAATAGCAGTATTTGATTCCGGTGTGGGTGGAATCAGTGTACTACGTGAACTTACAAAAATTATGCCAAAAGAAGATTTCATATATTTTGGGGATTCGAAAAATGCTCCATATGGCGTCAAAGCAAAGGAAGAAGTGAGAGAGCTTACGATTGCCTGTGCAACCCGTCTGTTCGATCAGGGGGCAAAAGGACTGGTCGTGGCATGTAATACGGCAACAAGTGCAGCAGTGCGGGTTCTGCGGGAAATGTATCCGTATATTCCGATTGTTGGCATTGAGCCGGCAGTAAAACCGGCAGTATTGTGTATGGATCACCCGCGTGTACTTGTGATGGCAACGCCTATGACAATCCACGAAGAAAAACTGCACAATCTTATTGCAAAATATGAGGACAAGGCTACCATTATTCCACTCCCATGTCCGGGACTTATGGATTTTGTAGAGAGGGGAGATCTCGATGGGGAAGATCTTCATCGGTATCTGGAAGATTTGCTCTATTCGTATCGTAACAATCAGATCGATGCGGCCGTACTCGGATGTACACATTATCCGTTTGCCAGAGAACAGATTCAAAAAGTACTTGGAAATCAGGTGAAGATTTTTGATGGAGGAGAGGGAACGGCACGGGAAATGCGACGCAGACTCGAGGAAAAAGGATTGCTTCGGGAAGAAGAACGTGTTGGCAGTGTTACGTTTCAGAACAGTCTTGCAGATGATTCAAAGATAGATTTATGCAGGAGATTACTACAAAATGGATAGGGTTTTTGAGGTGTTGTAGTAGACGCTCCTGCTTTTTATACCTTGAACATATAGTTAAAATAAGCGTCTTTAAAGGCTGCGGAACTGCTTCTTGAAACCGGGATCGTCACTTGATGGTAAGTGATGATGGAATTTTTCGTAAACTGTTCGATATGACGCATCTGCACGATGTAGCTTCTGTGACATTTGAAAAATCCAATTTCCGGGGTGAAAAATTGTTCACATTTGGAGAACTGTTCATGGATCTCTAGCACAGAGCTGTTTGTCATATGTACGTTCACATGTTTATTCATGGCTTCCAGGTATTCAATGTCAGAAATCCGAAGCTTGCAAAATCCGTTTGCAGTCTGTGCAGGAAAATATTGTTCGGATTGTCTGGACACATCTAAAAAATAGCTCATTGTATTAAACAACTGTTCTGCGGAAACCGGTTTTAGCATGTAATGCAGTGCGTGAACTTCATAGGAATCAATTGCAAATTCTTTCGATGAAGTTAAAAAGATGATCGGTGTATGGTCATCATTGTTGCGTAGTTCTTTTGCTGTATCCAGGCCGCTTAAGAGCGGCATCATAATATCTAAGATAATTAAATCCATGCAGTGTTTCTGGTGGGCGCGGAGCAGCTCATCTCCATCTGAAAAATGATAGAGTGTAAGAGCGATTTTTTTCTGTTGTGCCCATTGCTCCAACAGGGCACATACCTTTGCGATGCATTGGATATCATCATCACATACTGCGATTTTCATATATTATTCACCTTTTATCATATTATAGTTTCATTATAAAATAATCCACACGATAAAACAATGTTCATCAATAGAAAAATCCACACCCCACATTTTTCATTGACAACTCACGCCATATATGAGCTATTCGCGCCATTCCTTCGGATACGGTTCCCAAAAAGGTATAATCAATCTATCAAAATACAAAACGAAAAGGAGTAACGCATATGGAAAAAACAAAAATTACATGGACAAAACGAATCTTAACACTGATGGTTGCAGTTGCTGTGTTACTTACAAGTTCGCTTGTAACAGTACCGGTGTATGCAGCTTCCAAACCAAAACCAATGGTGGTCAAATCGTATATGTTGGCTAAGGGAGAAAAATATACATTAAATGTATACAATGAGCCGGATAATGCAAAGATTTCTTATAAGTCCAAGAAAACATCTGTTGCATCTGTGAATAAAAAGGGCGTTGTAACAGCAAAGAAACCTGGAAAAGCAGATATTGTCGTAACGATAAAGGCTGGAAAGAAAACTTACCAGGCAAAAACAAAGGTAACAGTTAAAAAATCTATGACAGCGGCTGATTATGTAGCTACAACATATGCAGAGCTTGCACTGATGTATACATCTGCCTATGAGCTGGTAGTTGCAAACGGCTGGGATCAGGATGCAGATGTTGTTGAAAAATGAATGCAATCGCAGACGTTGTTAACTTTGCCGGTGATATGACAAAGCATCCAAAGAATTATTCTGAGGAAGAGTTCATTGCGGAACTGGATGCGATTGATGCAGCCGCAGACTGTATGCAGGAACTGCTTCCAATGATATCACAGCCTGCACAATAATAGATCTACCATATTGGGTAAATTTACATAAGAAAGATTTGTAAAGAGGGAAAATCTTAAAAGTTTCTAAAATTTTCGGGGAGAATTTTAGAAATGTTTTTGAAATCGTACATATTAAGGACACAATTTGTGCATATACTATATCTTGTAAACGGAAATCATTCCTTTACATTATTCCCTTTTTATTTAATAAACATTTTCATAACTAAACTCCTCGAAGAGAAGCCATCCCGGAAGGGTTGGCTTCTCTTCATGTGCAGAAAAAGTTGACTATAGGTTTTCTGAGGAATCGTGTACAGGTTTTGTATAAGTCTGATAATGATGCTGCCGGTATTCCAGTGGCGTTTGCCCGGTTGTTTTTTTGAAACATGAAATAAAGTAACTTTGTGAGGCAAAGTTAAAATATTCTGCAATATCTGATGAACTCATATCCGAGTACAGGAGCATGGTTTCAGCAGCTTTCAGCTTTCTCTCAAGGATATATTTTTTTATTGTTGTGCCGGTTTCCTTTTTAAATAGATACGACAGATAGGACGGTGTAAGACCAAGAATCGAGGCTATCTTATTTAAAGTCAGTGGTTCCTGAAGATGGTTGTTGATGTAATCGATTGCCTGTGCAATGGGAATCGGATAGTTTGCCTTTTTCTCCAATGCTGCCATTCTCGTTGTGAAGTCCAGTAACATTTCTCCCTGCAGGTACAAAATCTTCTGTGAATTGTTGCATACATCCATTTTATTGATGTACAAGTCACTGATCGTATAAGCTTCTTCACGAATCATACCATATTCCACACATAGTCTTGTGATTAAGGCTGTGAAAATGACAAAATGGTATTTGGTATTCTGGAGAGGATCTTTGGAGAGCATTCCGTTTTTTTCATTGCCTGTAGCATCTGGCTTCATATAATTTTGCGCATATTCTTTCACTAAAGAAATATCTCCGGTAGCAACGGCAAAATAAAGGCGCGCTTCTTCTTCATATCCGACATGTTCAAGCTGTTCTTCGCGCTGGTGGAACATTCGGTAGCTCAATTCTCTTTCAATCCCCATGTGTAATCCCTTTCTTAGTCAACACTAAGGTATGCATTGAATTGAATGCAAGCATCAATGATACCTTTTGCCCCTTGAATTATATTATAGTATACCATAAAGAAACAATATATATCATAAAAAAATTGTATATATAGAAATGCGATTTCGATACAATGAAGGAGACAGGACGATAAAGCGTCTATGAAGTGATATCAGCTTATGGAGAGAACGGTTATAAAATTTAAAATCAGGAGGAGACAAACATGGTAAAATTTCCAGAAAATTTTGTGTGGGGTACTGCAACAAGTTCCATTCAGATTGAAGGTGTAGCACCGGAGAGTGGGAAAGGAAAAAACATATGGGATGCGTTTTCTCATATTCCGGGGAAAACGAAAGATGGGTATACACCGGATATAGCATGCAATCATTTTCACAGATATAAAGAAGATGTGCAGATCATGAAACAAATGGGGATTCGGGCGTACCGGTTTTCCATTGACTGGAGCAGAGTGATTCCGGATGGCGTTGGAAAAGTAAATGAAAAAGGATTGCAGTTTTATTCGGATTTGATTGATGAACTGTTGGAAAATAATATTGAACCATATGTGACATTATATCATTGGGAGCTGCCGGTTACATTACACCACAAGGGAGGCTGGCTCAATGATGAGATTGTGGAATGGTTTGGAAATTATGCGGCTTTGATTGCAAGAACTTTTGGGGAGAGGGTAAAGCATTTCTTTACTATAAATGAGCCACAGTGTTTTATTGGACTGGGGTATCTGCAAGGCGTTCACGCACCTGGCTATAAGTGTTCCGTAGCAGATACATTAAGAATGTCACATAATGTGTTAAAAGCACATGGACGTGCCGTGCAGATGATCCGGGAGTATGCGCCGGATGCGCAGGTTGGATTTGCACCGACTTGTGGAATCCCATACCCGGCATCGGACAAAGCGGAGGATGTGGAAGCAGCAAGACAGGTAATGTTTAGCGTTCCTGAGATTGACAACTGGACATGGAATGTTTCGTGGTGGTCAGATCCGGTGCTGCTCGGACATTATCAGGAGGAAGCACTCAGAAAATTTCATAAGGAACTTCCAAATATCACGAAGGAAGATTTGAAACTGATTTCCGAACCAATCGATATATATGGACAAAATATTTATAACGGCTGGATGGTAAAAATGGGAGAGGATGGAAAACCGGTAACTGTTCCAAGATATCAGGGATTTCCAACGACTGCGACCGGATGGCCGATTACGCCGGAATGCCTGTACTGGGGACCAAAATTTTTATATGAGCGCTATCAGAAACCGATCTATATTACAGAAAATGGTATTTCATGTAATGATGTTGTTTCACTGGATGGAAAAGTACATGATGCCGGCCGCATTGATTTTGAAGAACGTTATCTTGCGCAGCTTAACAGAGCAATACAGGATGGTGCGGATATTCGGGGATATTTTTACTGGTCGCTGATGGACAATTTTGAATGGTCTGAAGGATATTCGCAGCGATTTGGACTGGTCTATGTGGATTACCGGACAGGTGAGCGCATTCCAAAAGATTCTGCCGGATGGTATAAGAAAGTGATTGCAAACAATGCGTTGACGATTTAAATATGTTTGGAATGATTTTAACAAAAATTAATAAAAAAATATAATAAGGTTCAAAGTAACGTATATTGGGTAAAATATGTAAAAACATTTATATAGATAAAGAATTAAAAAATATTGAGGATAATATAAGTAGAATATATTTTATGATATAATTACATTTATTGGAATAGTGTTCGGATGAAGGAGTGATATATTTGGATTTTGAATTAAAGTCAGACTTTAAACCTACGGGAGATCAGCCACAAGCTATAAAATCTATAGTAAGTTCTATAAATAATAATGAAAAATATTCAACATTATTAGGTG
>ERZ781272.798-NODE-798-length-15949-cov-4.014282_pt1 | contig 15949 bp, 11 predicted proteins | sample MGYA00375850_ERZ781272 | MGnify/ENA primary metagenome ERZ781272 (study PRJEB29790, sample SAMN06051246) | human gut metagenome | host: Homo sapiens | place: USA: Cincinnati, Ohio | collected 2013-06-21 | study: EMG produced TPA metagenomics assembly of the Gut...
TATATTGAATTTCGGTTATTTCCCACTAAACTCTGATTCTACACAATATATTTATATTGTCTAAATCCATTTAAAATACTTGCATGCATATTCAATTCCTTCTTCTACATCTCTTTTAGTTACAAAAGATGCTCTCTCTTTTATTTCATTGCGTGCATTTCCCATTGCAATAGAATTTCTTGCATAATTAAACATTCCTATATCATTTCTTCCGTCTCCAAATACAACAATATCATCCAGATTCAAATTATATTTGTTTCTTATGTATTCTATACCATTTTCCTTAAATTCAAATTCAATTGAGGCACAAAAAATATTATTGTAAATAGTAAAATTTCTAATAGATTCTACCTTTTTAATTTTTCTGTAATTATAGAACATAAGCTTTTGTGTTGGTTTATTTAAAAAACTTTCTTCATCTATATAATTAATGTTTTTATAACTATTAAGTGTATTTCCATCTACTGATCCAACTTTAAAAAATCTTGTTTTTTGCAATAACTTCATTAGTAAAATGTATGGCTTTAGCTTCAAGCCATTATATGATGTATAGCATTTTTCATTTGAAAGACTAACCATTATTATATTATATTTATTACATTCATCTAAAATATTCTTCAATTTATATCTATGAAAAAATATCTCTTTTTCTATATTATTATTAATAACAATTGTCCCTCCACCTGAACATACAGCATCAGCTATTTCTAATTCCTTCATTATATTAATAATTTCACTATATCTTCTACCTGTCGCTAAAAATACTTTGTGTCCATTTTCTTTAAGCTTTCTTATAGTATTCTTTGTTGTATCAGATATATGACGCCCATATGGCTTTAGTGTTCCATCAATATCAAAGAAAAAGTATTTCATAGTAACAGCTCCCTTAATTTAACTATCAATTATCAATTTTTAATTATCAATCAATGTAGAAATTCTTTTATAATTTCTTAAAAATTATTTTTAGGGACTGTCACACAAAGAATAAAAACTACAATATATTGTATTCGAACTTCGAATTCTACAACAAAATGTTGTAGCTACATTTCTTAATGCGACAAACCATCCTTCATTGAAAATTGCTTTTCTGTATTTTTTCGAATTCGTCTAAAGATATAAAAAGATATAAAATGATCAAAGCGTAAATCCATCTTCTCACCTTACCCTTATTAATTTATATTAAAATTATACCCCACTTTTAGGTACTCTAAAACAAAATACATATAAAAAATAACCATAAGAATTAAATAATACTCAAAATATTATTTAAATTCCTATGGTTAGATAATCGATAATTAATTAAATTTTTATTCAAACAGCTCAATCAACTCTTCTTTAGAAAGTGACCCTAAAATATTATCATGTTTATAATCACTATCAAGAACATCCTTTATAAGTTGTTTTTTCTTTTCTTGAAGGCTTAGTATTTTATCTTCAACTGTTCCTTCTGAAATAAGTTTAAATACCTGAACAACATTTTCCTGCCCAATTCTATGTGCTCTATCTGTTGCCTGATCTTCTACTGCTGGATTCCACCATGGATCAAAATGTATTACTATATCTGCACTTGTTAGATTTAAACCTGTTCCCCCTGCTTTTAATGATATTAAAAACACTTTAGTTTCATCATTATTGTTAAACTGCTCCACAAGCTCCATTCTTTTACCTGCATTTGTACTTCCATCTAAATAAAAATGTTTAATATTCTTTTCACATAATCTTTTTGAAATATTTTTAAGCACTGATGTAAACTGTGAAAATAACAGTATTTTATGATTATCTAAAACATTATTTTCTATAATAGAAACAGCCTCTTCAATCTTTCCGCTTTTCCCATTATAATCATCCAATACTACAGAAGGATCTAAGCACAATTGTCTAAGCTTTGTTAAGTAAGAGAATATTGTTATTTTATCATCTCTAAATTCATCATTCTCCATTTTTTCTTTTATATCCCTAACATATGATGCATATACTTTTTTCTGCTCTTTAGTAAGCTCAACATAATAATTTTTTTCAATCTTTTCTGGAAGCTCTCTAATTACATCTTTCTTTAATCTTCTAAGCATAAATGGCTTTATATATTTTTGAAGCTCAATTGCTGTATTCTCTTTATTTATAAATCTATTTTTAAAATTATGTACATTGTTTAAATATCCTGGCATTATGAAATCAAAAATACTCCACAATTCTATTAAATTATTTTCAATTGGAGTTCCTGTAAGTATAAATTTATTTTCAGCCTTAATATTCTTAACACTTTTTGTACTTTGAGCTAATGGATTTTTTATATTCTGCCCTTCATCTAATATACAGTAGTCAAATTTTAATTTTTCATATTTGTCTTCATCATTTTTTAATGTTCCATATGTTGTTAAAATAACATCATAAGTTTTCACATCATTTAACATTTCCTGTCTTTCATCTTTATCTCCATGAAGAACGCATATTTTCATAGTTGGAGCAAACTTCTTAAACTCATTTTTCCAATTGTAAATAAGTGAAGTTGGTGCTACTATAAGAGATTTTTTCTTCTTCTCTGAAAGTAAAAATGCTATTGTCTGAACTGTCTTTCCAAGTCCCATCTCATCTGCAAGAACTCCACCAAATCCAAGATAGCTTAAATTTTTAAACCATCTGAATCCAGTAATCTGATAAGGTCTTAATTCTGCCTTTAACTCTTTTGGCAGCTCATAATTTACTTTATCAATATTAATGATTTTTTTTGATATATCATCGATTATTTCCTTACCTTTAACAAATGAAAGCTCTTTTTCTTTTAAATAATCACTTACAATTACAGCTTTATTTTTGCTCAATTTAATATTTCCATCTTTATTTTTAGGATCAATACTGTCAACAAGTTCAAGGAAATCATTAATTTCTTTTTCTTCCAAATTTACAAAACTGTTATTTTTGAGCTTATAATATTTTCTCTTATTTCTTACTGCTTCTAAAATCTGCTTATATTCTGATGGGCTTATATCTTCAATATTAAAATTAAATTCTAAATAATTATTATCTGTTTCATTTATTCCTGCAGTTATTTTAGGACTATTATAAACTTTTCTTTCTTTGAATTTATCAGAATAATACACTTCTCCAAGTTCTTCAAGATGTTTATATTTTTCTTTCAAAAATAAATATAATTCATCATCATTTCCATTAAATATAAACTTATCTTTATCATAAGAAAAATTTAATTCATTTAATGTATCTAGAATTTTATTTTCCTTTTTAATGTCACGAATAATTATTTTCTCTGTTTTATCAATATTTGAATAGAGTTTTACAGTTTCATTTCCATATTTTAAATCTGCATTTAAGATAACAAAATTTTTTCTTACGTCAAGGAAAAACTCTGCCTGCAATTCTTCTTTTACTAAATTTTCTATGCTTTCATCTATTTTAACTTGTGATACAGCACTTTCTAGTTTTGATATTGCAGTATTAAACATTTCGACTTCATTTTCTTTTTTAAATTCTATTCTATTATATTTAGATATATATCTAAAAAAAATCTCCAATATCTTCATTTGTTTTTTTGATGGAAGATATATCGCTCCATTATATACAAATACATCATTTCTCGGTGTTAATACTACAATATGTTTATCCATCATATCCAAGAGATACTTATCTTCATTCTGCTTTAATTGAAAATTTAATGGAATATCTTCTTCAATAATTTTAAATTTTTCATCATTTAAGATTATTTCCCTGCCTTTTAGGAGTAATAGAAATCTTCTCAAAGACACATCAGAAATAAACAATAATTTTCCTTTTACAAAACTTTTTCTATAGCTTTCAGAATGCTCCTCATTAATTAAACACTCTTCCATGTAATCACATAATGCTTCATCTACTGCATCAAAACAATTTTTATATGGTGAATATGTAAATGCTTTTCCAAAAGTCAAATCCTGATAATTGTTTCTAGAATTTATAAAATCTTGTATGCTTTTTAACACATACATTTTTTTATTTCCTATTTTAAAGCTGACTTCGATAAAATCATCATGTTCATATTTTGTTAAATTAGCTTCAAGCTTTATTTTTTCCTTAGGCCTATCCAAATCATTAAGCTCTTTAAGAAGATTCTTCCCCATATTTTCGTATGCTTCTTTTTCTTCTTTTTGTCTTCTTCTTACCTCAGAAATATATAATGTTACTAATGCAGCCACATGCTCACAAATCTGCTCTTTTATTGTTTTCTTGTAAATACTATATGGCTGACATCTGCAATCACATTCTTTTATTTTACTAGTTCTGGAATCCACCAATATACTTGCATAAGTTGGATATCCATATTCTGATAAAACCTTCCCCTCTATTCTAATAAGTTTAGAATTTTCATTATATCTCACATCAGAAATTACTGCCCTATGATTTTTAATAAACTTTTCTGCAACCTTTGCATTAGCTCCTTTTATTTTGCTATTAAGATCTTTTTCTAAAACATCTACGTTAAAAGCCACTTTTTCCTCCATATTTATGTTAAAAATTCTATTTTATTAAACTCATCTCTAGAATAACTCCTCTAGACTTACCGAGAAATCTTCCAAAACTTTTGATTTAATTTTTCCATTCAATGTTTTCATGTCAAACTGCTCATACATTCCATCATTATTTAATGTATATACTATGATAGAATTTAGCATCGGATTTACTATCCAATATTCCTCTACCCCATATTTCATATATAAATTAAATTTAGTTATTAAATCATGGGACTGATTTGATGGACTTAATATTTCTACAATTAATTTTGGAACACCAACATATTTATTTTCTTCAAATCCGCTTTTATCACATATGACACTTAAATCTGGAATTACTATTTTATTTCCTTCTATGTTATCCTTTTTCAATTGTATATCATATGGTGCATCAAATACTTCACATTCTTTCCCATCTAAATATATTCCTATCTTTATTTGAAGCCTGCTTGATATTCTTTGATGCTTTGTTGATGGAGAAGGTGGCATATATACTATTCCATCAATATATTCAATTATATTATTGTTTTCTTTCCTCATATTCTCATATTGCTCTAATGAAATAAATATATTTTCTGCAACTGCCACATCAATTCCACCTTTCAATTAATTTATATCAATATTATACCCTATTTATATCTGGTCTTAAACAATACGATTATTAAAAAATAAGACTTTATATTTTTCATAAATACTTCTAAAGTATCAAAAGCATATTTATTATAATAGGAACTCTGATATCTATATAATTATGTTTTAAATAAATGTTCTTAGGTAAAGTAATATAATACTAATACTTGTTAAAACATTTAATAACAACATTTTCTTAAAACATCTATATATGTATTAAAAAGAATATACTATAATTTATATGAAAATTCATATTACATAAGATAAATAAGGAAAGTAGTAAGTTTATAGTGAAATAACCGAAATCAAGAACTTATGTGGACTCGCTTGCTACAAAAATGAAGCTAAAAATTTAAAAGGTGTAATTTTATAAATGAAGGAAATACCTACTCATATAAATTTATAGGTATAATCGATTCGCACCAAATATAAAATTTTGGCTCTCTACTTACGAATGTGCACTTATAAGAAGAGCATCTATGCTGCAATTAGGATTTTTTCTTATTCTATGCTGGTTAAGGTGATTTTTATAAGTAACTTCATAAGTTACATCTATTTATTAGAAGATATACTTTAAGGCATAGAATATAAAAAAACATTAATCATAATTAAAATAAAGTGGATATATATGATTTTAGAGAAAAACAAAGAAATTCAATATATGAATATACGTAGTATTGTATTGAAAATTTGAGTTATTAAATTCTTAGACAGAGGCTGTTCCAAAATTGTTTGTCAAATACTTGTTGTTGGAGCAAACATTTTTGGGCACAGCCTCTGTCTGTAGAATTTTTAACTCAAATTTTCCTACAATACGAGCATATCATATATTGAATTTCGGTTGTTATCCACTAAACCATGATTCTACGCCCCTTATTTATATTGTTTAGTTCTATTTTTTAATTTATTAACTACAACTACCTTTTGTTTAGAATTATTTTCATCTATTATTATTTCATTCCAATTAATATATTTAGGTTTTTCAAAAAATCTTTTATCTATTATTTCAATTACTCTATAACATCCCTTATCAATATTTGTAAAAACAACTTTTCCATCATTATCTGTAACTTTTGATTCAATTAAAACAGGTGATAGTCCATTGATTCTATATAAATTTATTTTTGTTCCTTGAAGCAATTCATGCTTTCCATAGTCTAATACTGATATAACTGCAATCTGCCCATTTAGGCTCTTATTATCTTCTGAAGTATTAAGTATTCTACTTTTATCTGAGTCAATTATATAATCAGCTTTATCCTCACCAGTATCTTCATTTACAATCTCAAAAATGCAATTATTTTCATTACATTCATAATATTTTACTTTATCATTTCCAGCAGATAAATTAACATTCATATTTCTATTTAATTTATTCTCACCCATAGAGGCTTCCTTTCCAAATTTTCTCTAATAATATAATATGAAAAGAAAACTTTTATGTGATTATGATTTTACAAAAATACAGGTATACTCAATTGAGCTATGCTATTTAATAAAATACAATCATTATTATCAAATTCTTTATTATTAATGGAATCGTATAAATATAAGACTACTATAATTTTCCCATTACTTATTACAGGTGTTAAACAGACAGATTTCCATTCTGGTATACTATTCCCTTCATATTTTTTTCCGTTATTCCAGTCAATATTATATATACTCTTACCATCACCTATTACCTTATCCACAAAATTTAAATTAAAATTCTCCAAGTCAGATGAAAATTCACCATTTAATCTAGTAACAAAAGTACTATTTATTTTATAATCTTCTATTAAAAATACTCCAATAGTTGCACACTTTATAGTATTTATAATTTTAAGAGAAAATTGATGAATTCTTTCTTTTTTAGTTATGTTATATTTCATTAAATTAACTATATCACTTATTACAAGGTCTAAATTATGGCTTCTTAACATTTCGCTAATCATCCCACCATTAATATCCACATCTTCAATATTCTCGTCAAATTCTTTTCTCCAAAAAGTAACTTTGTTTTTCCCAGCATTTTTAGATTTATATAGTGCTCTATCAACTCTACTTATAATATCCCTACTACTTAGTACTTCATTTCCTCCAATAGCTGAACCTATGCTAACAGTAATTGGTCTTTTTTCACCTAAAATTTTAGCCTTCTCTATATTCTCTCTTATTGTCTCAGCTAAATTAATCATTTTTTCTTCATCTGCATTAGGAATTAATATTAAAAATTCCTCTCCACCATATCTACCAATTATATTATTTTTATATATGCTCTTCTTTACTTCTTTTACCACTTTAACAAGAACTTCATCACCAGTTTGATGTCCATATTTATCATTAACTCCTTTGAAATCATCTATGTCAAACATTATTATTCCAAAAATATTATTTGTTGCTTTTTCATTATCCAACAATCTAGTCAATGCTTGTTCAAAATATCTTCTATTATATGCTCCAGTTAACTTATCTAGTGTTGAACTTATTGTTAAATTATATTTTTTCAACATAAAGTTTATGAATGGCACTAATTTCTCAACTAATATTTTTGAGGAGTCATTAATATTATTAATTGCATTATCCGATAACAAAATTAATTTTCCATTAATTTTATTACTTCCATTTAAATATGTTTCTTCATTCCTTATTCTTATATACATGCACCCTTTAATTTTCATAGATTCAATTTCTAGGTTATTGAAATATATATCATTTTCAGATAAAATTAAAACATTATCTTGAGATTCAATCTTATTATTAAAATATGATTTTACTGTATTAACATTATTTATCCTATAACTATATACAACCTCATTCTCTCCATTTTCATTTTCTATTAACAACAGAGCTTTATTTGAAAGAGTTATTTTAGAAATGTATTTTACTATACTTCCTAAATTTTTTATAATATCTTCGTTAAATGTGAAAAATAAATCATATGCATTATTTAAATTATTATAATATAGTCTTTCATATAATCCCTGTGTAAGATTATATATAGACTGATTGTTCAATAATCTAGTTATCTTAATTTCATTTAAAATATCATTTAATTCATTTTCATTATTTATGTTGTGAAAATCTTTAAAATTTATCCTTATTTTTAACTTATCATTGAGGCATTCAACTAATAATCTATATACATAAAAAAAATTACTCTTATTTATATAAATTAATTGTTCCTTTACAGGTAGTTCTTTCAATGTTTCTACATGTAAACTAATTGATTCATAGTAATAATAAAATGCTAATTGATAACACTCCATTTCACTGTATTTTTCACCTATAATTGCATACAAATCTCTTTTTATTTCTTTTTCAACGGACAAGCTGCATACTCTAAGCCCTTTGTTAATTAGATAATTATAATGTGAATTATTATCTTTAAAATATAATTCTAGATATATATAGTATGCTTCCATATTATAATTATTAGGATAATCCTTAATTTCATTAAATAGTTTATTTGCAAGAGTTCTATAGTCAAGTTTTAATATAAATCTTATGGCTTTTAATTTTATTTCAATTTGTTTATTTATATTATTTATATATTCTAATTTATTTTTTAAAATATTATATATATTTTTGACATCTAATTCATTCTCACATTTAAGCAGTAACATCTGATAATAGTTACATACTATATATCTACTTTTATAATCATTTTTATTTGAAATTTTATTATATATTTTTCTAAGTATTTCATACGCTTCATCATAGTTATAAAATATTAAATTATAATAATATGATGAAATGCTATTATCGATCATGTTTTCTTCTGGATTTTTGGTATTATTTAAAAACATTTGATATAAAGTGTGGTATTTAACTGCCAGCCTAATATTTCCTAATTTTATTTGTAATAGACAAAAAGTACTATAGATAATATCACTATAAAATTCTACTGATTCATCTCTTTGTCTTTCTAATGTTTTTGTTATATATCTCTCCGCTTCAACATAATTATCTATATTTAAATAACATATTGCTATATTTATTAAACTGAATATCTCTCGCTTATAGAGTTTATTCCTATTACTTAATCTGCTTATTTCTATTAGATTGTCAATTATTTTTTCAATTGGTCTGCCTTCCTCTTTTAATAATTCTGTGTATATATTTTTAGAAAATATATATCCATTCATATTTTTATTATTTTCAAATAGTCTAGTAGAATTCAAAATTAGTTTTTTTGCTTGTTTATATATCCCAATCCTTCTATATTCTAATGCAATAGTATTTAAAATCCATCCATGAACATCATCTTTTATCCTAAATTCATCTAATATTTCTAAAACTTTTGAGCCATACTCCAATATCATTTCATATTCTTCTTCTATCCTTGCTTTAAGCATAAGGGCATAATAATAATACACTTCTCCTTTAGGATAATTTATTTCATCTAACTGTTTTCTAATATTTTGCAATAATAATATAATATCTTGATTGCATTCGTTAAAATTATTCATTTTTATTATTATTATCTCAATATTAGTATATATTTGCATATCCTTTTTACTTCTTTTAAAAGAATATTCATTAGCTAATTTAAAATACTTTAAACCATTTTCATGATCTGATATACATTCATATAATTTAGCAATATTTATTGCTATATTACACTTATTTTTATCATCAGAATATTTAAATGTTTTCTTATAATACTGTATTGATTTAGATGGATTTCCATATATCTTTTCAACTTGAGCACATCTAATTGTATAAAAATACAATTTGTTAAACTCCTCTATTTTTTCTAAATTATATAAGAATTCTTCAACATATGAATCGTCATTATATATTTCTTCTTCTAAAAACTCAGTTGCATTTTTATGCATTACATATTTTGTTTTTTCATCTATTTTGGAATATAATATATTTTTTAGTAGCTCATTGGTAAAACCAACTAATAGACCCTTATCACCTATTTTATCTGCTAAAAAGTTTTTTTCTTTAAGTTTATTATATGATTCTATTCCTTCTTCCCCTGTTATTACATACTTCAATATTATTCTTTCTGGCAATGGTGTTAGAAAGATTGATAGTTTTTTTAATATATGTATTTCACTTTCTCTTAGTGAAGATATCATAAAATTCACCTTACTATCTATCTTTTCAGGTATAGCTATACTCTTGAATTCCTTATCTATTTTCCATACTCCAGACTTAAAATCAAAGCATATATAATTATTATTGTAAAGTTCTTCAATAAGGCTAATTATATATTGCGGATTACCCAAGGTTTTGGCGAATATCTCCATAGATAATTTATCTATTTCTTTACTATAATTAAGAATATTTTTAATCATTTTGGTTGTATTATATTGGTTAAAGTAATTTATTGTATACTCTTCATATTTCTCTAATTTTTCAAGCTGCTTTAATAACAATGAAACTTCTTCATCACAATAACTGTTATTAACTGTAAACACAACCATTATATTCTCTGTATTTCTATCTAGGAGCAATATATACTTTAAAAGCAGCTTAATAATTTCATGTTTTTCTTCTAAATTATCTATCAATATTACTATTGGATTTTTGGCTGAATATTCACTAATACATTTAACTATTCTATTAGCAATCTTTAATTTTTCATTATCATCAATTTCAGATTTATTTTTTATCAGAATCTCCATAAATCTTTTTATATAATATTCATATTTTTCTCGCGTGATTTTTTCTAAAATACCATCAAAGAAATTTATAAAACATGCTTCAAGCTCTTCAACAGATAGATTTATATCTTCTAGATTCTTTATATATAATATCTGTTTTAAATATTTATTGGATATTATATATTCTATTTCATTTAAAATTTTTGTTTTTCCTGTCCCATTTTCGCCCTTAAAGCATATTATATTATATTTATCTTTATTTTCTAAAATATTATTAAACTTTTTTTCTATTATATTCAATTCTTCTTCTCGTCCAATAATATCTAAATTAAATTTTGGTTTATTTATGCCACTCTCAATAAATACTGTATATTCCGCTTTCAATCTATTATTAACATATTTAATAAAATCAGTTATTGTACACATTTTATTTAATGTCTTTATATATCTAAAAAATTTTTTAATTTCTTTTATTTCAGTTAAATCAGAATTAAGATCTTCTTCAGAAAAAATTTCATTAAATAAATTAATAATCTCATTCATATTATTTAATTCATTTGAAAATTCATCCCTATTATATAAACTATATGGAAATAGCTTTAAATTCATTGGTGAACTATATAGATTCATTTTTTTCAATTCATTTTGTAAAATATTTTTTAGCTTTATTTTAATACTATTATTTTTATCAACGATTATTTTAATATCATTTATATTTATTTTATCATAAACATACCCTTTAATATTTAAGGTATTGATTGAAGCGCAAACTTCCATAAATATATCTAGTTTCTCTTTTAAATTGCATCCTTCTATAAAATTCTTAGTATTTTTTTTATAATCATAATCTTCAAGTAAAAAACCATATTGAGGTTTATCTAAATTTATACCATCAATATTCTTTATTATTTTAATATTGATTAATTTAAACATATTGTCGAAATTTAAATTCTTAATAGTATTAAATTTACTTAATAAGTATTCTCTAGATTTTTCGTAAATAAATCCACTCTTTAAAATATATAATATAGATTTTTTCTTACTTTTTTCATCTTTTACCAAATATCCAGTAAAAAATTCTTCATTGTCAACTTCTTTTTGGATAATATAACTACCATTAATCCTTTTCATTAACGCCACCCTTTTACCACTCAATTCCATAATATAAATATATAAGTAAATTATACCATAAAAAAGTATTTCTCTAAAATAGAGCTACTCTTAATAATATTTTTATTAAGTATTGTAAATAATATTCTAAGAGGTGATACAATGAAACTTAGATTTTTCAGTAAAATTATTATTTTAACTCTCATATTATCAAATATAATAAATATCTTTGCATTTGCAGAAGAAACATCCAGTAATACATCTAAATCAAAAGTAATATATTTAACATTCGATGATGGACCTGCTAGAAAAGTAACTACTTATATATTAGATATATTAAGAGAAGAAGATGTAAATGCTACATTCTTTTTAATTGGAGAACAAATTAAAGGACAAGAAAATATTATAAAACGCATGCATGAGGAAGGACATTCTTTAGGTCTTCATAGTATGACACACAAAAAAGGATATCTATATTGTTCCAATGATCATTTTTTAAAGGAAATGCTTGAAACTCAAGAACTAATAAATTCTGTAGTTGGTATAAAAACTAACATATTAAGATTTCCATTTGGTTGTAATAATAACAGTTATAAGCTAACAGAATCCATGGTAAATCTATTACATGAGAATAATTTAAAAATATATGATTGGAATGTTGATAGTGGTGATGGAGCAAACCCTAATTCTGATCCTTCAAGATTAATAAGAAACTCTAAAAGTGATAAAGATAATATAATTTTACTTATGCATTGTGCCTACATGAGTAAAAATACTGTTAAAGCTCTTCCCTACATAATAAAGTATTATAAAGATCAGGGATATGAATTTAAAAGTATTGATGAAAATACTCCTGAAGAGTTTCATTATATAAAAAAATAATTATAAAAATAGTCGCTATATTTACTAATATAACGACTATTTTTATATAAATTTTATCTACTATGAAAATGTTCCTGTTATTTGAAGAGTTTTTTCTGATATCTTATAAATTACCAAACCAATTATTAAATTTAAAACTATTGTTGGAACTACTATTGTCATAAATAGAACTTTAAAAGATGCTCCTCCTGGCAATCCTGCAAATGTTGCAAGAGCCACCAAAAAAGTGGTTCCACTAACTAATGTTCCTAAAGATAATAGCAATGTTATTTGTTTTGTTTTACATATTCTATTCCTTAAAGGCACTAATATTAAATACATAACATTGCAAGTAATTAACTTGTCTAATATATTGGGTATTTGACCTCCTGGTGTTTTTGTTGTAAGCGCTGTGAATATTCCTATAACAATACCAGATATTAGAGTTGTCTTATAATCTTCATTAAATATCATTATTATAAATAACATCGCTAATGCAAAATCTGGTTGCATTGGCACCCCTATTAATGGTGTTATTTGATGTAATATTACTCCTATTGCTATTAATATTGCATTTGTTGTCATTCTTTTAGTGTTCATATTTCAAATCTACCTTCCTCATTGATTACATATTTAAAAATAATTTACTCTACTGAATAAGCACCTGTTACTGAGGTTGCTCTTTTTACTACTAAATAAAATACCATGCCAATTATAGTATTTAACACTATAGCTGGAACTACAACTACTAAAAATAAAGTCATAAAAGATTGTCCACCTGGTAGACCTGCTATTACTTTTATAAATATTAAAAATAATGTTCCACTTAAAACTGTTCCTATAGGTAATAGTAATGCTAATTGTTTGCCTTTGCTTATTCTATTTCTTAATGGTGATAACATTAAATACATTATTATTGATGTACAAGTCTTATCTAAAACATTAGGAATTTGTCCTCCTGGTGTTTTGCTTGTAAGTGCTGCAAAAATTCCTACTACAATACCACAAGTCAAAACGGTTTTAAAATCAAAATTATATATCATTATTATAAATAACATTATTAATGAAAAATCTGGTTGCATTGGTACTCCAAGCATTGGTGTAATAACTCTCAATAAAGCTCCTATTGCTATTAATATTGCATTTGTTACCATTTTCTTTGTATTCATATAAATTCCCCCTTATTTTTTAATCTTTTTATATTAAATTCCACTTTTCTTTTCCTTTCATAACATACATATCACAACCTTAATATCATAAATATAAACTTTAAAATTATGTATAAAAAAACTCCGTCCTAAATACATAGGACGGAGATTATCCGCGTTGCCACCTAAATTGCATAAAATGCCGCTCAACTTCAAGTACTAACATACTCTATTCGCTATAACGTGCGACTTACGGCTTAACTACTTTCAAATGATTTCATCTTGCTTCTAAAAGGTCCATTCATCATTAGCTACCGTACTGATATCTCACCACCATCAGCTCTCTTTAACATTGCACCTGATTACTCTTCCTTCTCACTGAATTTAATATATATTATACACTTTAATTAAATTTTGTCAATATATATTAATTTTTTCCATCATTATTTTTTTTATCATTTACTAGAGATGCAACTAGTGCTGTTGTTGCTGCAAGCAAAGCAATTATCTTTCCAGTCTTTTTTAATTTCATGCCTACTCATACCTTCTCTCATAATATATTTTTGATTTTATTTAAACTGATTTTGACTTTCATCATAATCATATCCTATACTTTTTAGTTTTTCAATAATTTTATGTTTTTCAATATCCATATCATCGCAAAGAAGTTCAAGAGAACTGTAACAATCTCTTAGTTTAGTATTAACTAAACTTAATAATATATTTGGATCCATAGTATCTACTGACTTATTTAGCATAATTACCATTTCCTTTTCATCTAACTAAATTTATAATGATTCTAATATCCTATAAATGCACTTACTTATCAGTTTTAATCTAACTTTATTATAACATAATTTTACATATAAATATCTACTATTTTTCCTCTTCATCATAAATATCTAAAAACGAAAACTTTTGGCTTCCCTTTTGCCAGCCTAATATTCCATCCATACTAACATTTTCAGCTGCTTTGAAAATAGATTTTTCAACACCATCAAAATTTTCTTTTAATTTTTCAATTAAATCTTTTATTTCATACCTTTTATTTCCTACCCTTTCTGCTGCAACCATACATGCACAATTTAATGGCCATATTCCACTATTATTTATAAATCTTTTTATGTATTTTTCTTCTATATAATACATAGGCCTGATTAACTCTAAATTCTCAAAGTTTTTTGATTTTAACTTTGGAAGCATTGTTTTAAAATTACCTGCATATAGTATATTTAACATTGTAGTTTCTATAACATCATTATAATGATGTCCCAATGCTAGCTTATTACATCCAAATTCTTGTGCTTTTGCATATAAAGATCCTCTTCTCATTCTCGCACATAAATAGCACGGGTAATCTTTTGCCATTTTATCTACTACATCAAATATTCCTGAATCATACATATGTATTGGAATGTTTAAATACTCACAATTTTCTATTAATAATTTTTTTATATCTGGATGATATCCAGGGTCCATCGCTAAAAAGACTACTTCAAACTTTATTTGACTATGTCTTTGAAGTTCTTGAAATAATTTTGCCATAAGTATACTATCTTTTCCACCAGATATTCCAACGGCAATTTTATCCCCCTCTTCAATTAATTGATAATCTTTAATTGCTTTAATAAATTTTGACCAAATATGTTTTCTATATGTCTTTACTATACTTCTTTCTATATCTTTTAGTGGCTTTTTATCACTATCTGGTATTATTCTTTCACAACCTTTACCTGCAATTGTACTCAATTTAATTCACCTCATTAATATTTAAATATTTAATATTTTAATATTTAAAATTTATATTCTATATTATCATCTTAATTTTCAATCATCAATACTTAACTGTCAACTATTTTAATATATTCCTAATAAAAAAAGTATTCAATATAAATAAGGGACGTAAAATCAAAGTTTAGTGGATAATAACCGAAATTCAATATATGATAGGCTCGATTGTAGGGAAATGCTTAAGATTTTATATTCATATATTTATAAAATTATATCTTTTAAAAAATGATAAAATATTAACTTTTTAAATCTTTAACATGTATAAATAACTATTCCGTAATTTTAAAATGCATTTATTTACAACTAT
>ERZ781272.801-NODE-801-length-15867-cov-3.495194_pt1 | contig 15867 bp, 16 predicted proteins | sample MGYA00375850_ERZ781272 | MGnify/ENA primary metagenome ERZ781272 (study PRJEB29790, sample SAMN06051246) | human gut metagenome | host: Homo sapiens | place: USA: Cincinnati, Ohio | collected 2013-06-21 | study: EMG produced TPA metagenomics assembly of the Gut...
CATGGCGAAAAGGCCGGAAAACGAGGTGGCAAAGGAAATTTTCCCGATTCCCTCCGACCCCAGAATACGAAAGACATACGGGTAACTGAGAAAGGAAAAGAAAGCCCCCGACACCTTCACCAAAACGTGCATACAATAATTAAATTGTGTGGAGTGTTTTTGGTTGTTGTTCATCTGTGTCACGTCGGAAGAGTGAAGTTCACTTCCCTACGTCCTTTCCTTGTTCCATCCGTCGTTTCAGTCGTCCGCGCCGCAGACGGTTCAGCACGCCTACGGGCAGCAGTCCCACCGCCAGCGGCTTAACGACATAGGGCAGCGCGCTGGGCAGCAAACCCAGTCCCCGAAATCCCCGATACCGCACCCGCACCTCGTTCCAGCGGGCGGAGAGGGGACGCTTTTTCTGCTCGGTGCCTGCCAGAGAATAGCCGAAGAGCGCCTCGCTTACATTGGCACCCTGAAACCCGGCCTGATAGAGCCGCAGCAGAAGATCGTAATCCTCGCACAAATGGCAGACCGGAGACTCGTCATAGCCCCCCACCTGTTCCAGCGCCGCTCTGCGAAAGAGCAGCGTGGGGTGGATATAGGGCATGGCGAAGAAAAAATCCCTTGGCGTGGGAAACGCGGGAAAATTGGAGTGTGTCACGCCATCCCCCAGTAAATAGTCCACCTGACAGCCCACAAAGGCAATTTCGGGATGGGACTGCAAAAAGGACATCTGCTGGCGCAGCCGCTGGGGATAGGACAGGTCGTCATCGTCCATCCGGGCGATCCACTGTCCATGCGCCACTGCAAGGCAGGCGTTCAGCTTTTCCGGCAGCAGCTTCTTTCCCTGTCCCCGCACCAGACGCAGACGGGAATCCTCCCGGGAATGCCGCTCCAGATACGCCTGCGCCGCCGCAGAGGAACCCTCGTCACAGACAATCAGCTCCAGCTGCGTCCAATCCTGATGAAGGATGGAGGCAACGGCCTGCATCAGCGGCTCCAATGAGGGCTTGTGGTAATACACGCCCATCAGCACAGAAATCAACGGTTGCTCCTGCATATCAGGCACCCTCCATCTGCTTCGGCAGGCCCTTTACCTGCCGCTTCAACCGCTTGAGAAAACACAGTCCCCCTGCAACCAGCCCAACGCCAAAGCACCGGAGAGCAGCTGCTGCCATGCGGTACATTCCGGACGGGGAACGGGTCAGATAGGGGACGCAATGTGCCATGGCGCGCTCCCCTTCCTTCCGATCAGCGGGGGACAGCTCGGGCAGTTGCGCAAGCAGTAGCACCAGTTCATGCAATAGCTTTTCCCGCAGCAGCGTCCCCACCCCGCTCCCATCGGTCAGGTCGTATGCAGACTGAAATGCAGAGAGAAAGTCCGTCACCCGCTGCAAAGAACGATTGTGACTCAAACTCTCCCCCTGCTCCACCAGATAGTGATAATAGGGTCGGTGGATAAAGCCCGTGGTTTCCGCCGACAGAATTGCCCGGGTCATAAACAGTAGATCCTCGCCGCAGGACAGCCCTTCCTGAAACAGCAGGGACTGCCCCGCGAGAAATTCCCGCCGGAACGCGCAGCGCCACACATTGGCATAGGTACCCTGCTCGGAAAGATAGGCTCGCATGGGCTGTTCCCCGTATTGGGGCGCACCGGCGGCAATATTCCTGCTGGCGCGCAAGACATGCCCTCCGGGGGTCATCATATCGAAATCGTTGAACCAGATGTCCGGCGAGGGTTCCCCCTGCCGCACCTGCTGCAAAAAGGCGGAAAAGGCAGCGGTGTCCACCGTGTCATCTCCGTCCACAAAGCAGAGATAGTGCCCCCTTGCCTGGGCAATCCCGCGATTTCTCGCCGCAGAAACACCCCGGTTTTCCTGAACGAACAGGCGGATGTTTGCGTGAGCCTTTTCGTAGGCTGCACACAGCATAGGAGTGTTGTCCGTAGAGCCATCGTCAAGCAGCAAAACCTCGTCCTGCTGCTCCAATGCCGGAAGCAAGCTGTCCAGGCATCGGCACAAAGTGCGCTCTGCCTGATACAGGGGGAGAATGATACTGAACAATAATGACACTTCCCTCTCTACTTGGCGCTCTTGATTATTCCATTTAGCCATTTTATTTATTAATTATATCATATGAGCACTATTATGACAAGGTTTGTGTTTTTGAATAACCTACTATATTAATTTTAGTTCACGGCTTATGGCATTTATCGTTTTTCTTTCACATCCAATTTATTTAGTTGTTTAAATTCTGAAAACTATCTGCTCTTTATAATTTTGAGCAACTCTGCAGTAAAATACTGCATTTCCCTAATTTCCTTTCAATCACTGACCTCGCCGTTTATGTGCGACATCATAGCGCTCTGGTTCAGATTATTTGCCATGCCGGAGAGCAGGTGAATCAGCTCCACCCACTCCTTTGTCGGTGCTTCCTTCACCTCATAGCCCTCAATTAAATGCCACAGGTAGGCCTCCCGGCAGAGGCCGCTTTTCTTGACATTTCGCATCAGGTACTCGAACTCCTGATCCGTCATCCAGACAAGAACATTCGGCGCGGCCGAATGTCCCTCATCGGGCCGAAGAAAAAATCAGTCTCCTTTCAGCCTTTTGGCTTCCTCCAGCACCTCACGATGCCACGATTCCAGCAGAAGCATCCGCAGTTACACGGCACGCCCCAGTCCCTTCATCGCCGCTACTTAGATCAGCTTGCGGTGTTCTTTCTCGTTCAAGCGAATATTGAGTTGCTTATTTCTTGGTTCAAACATAACGGTCTCCTTTTCTTTTTCGGCAGAGTAAAGAATCTTACTCTCTTAGTCTTATTTGCAGCCGATTTCGGGATGTCCAGAAAGCCAAAAAGCAAATTTCTGGAGGTTTCCAAATCAGCTTTCTCAAGCTGCTAAAATTTAAAGACATACAGCCAATCCGGTCTCCCCTGTCCCTGCCTTTTTCATTGAAGCAAGCCGTAGGTCTCCAGCTCCGAGAGCAGCTTCCCTGCCTTACCGTGCCCACAGTGCAAATCCACCATGATGTTCTCGATGGTGTAGTAGATAAAGGCCCGATTTTGCCGATCCAGCCAGTTATTTTTAAGGGAAAGCGTCATTCTGTCCAGCATCAGTCCGTAAAGCAGTTTTGCCTCACACTTTATCATTTCAAATTGTATGTCTGTGATAAGGCCCTTTGGAATTCGATAAAAACGAATTGGTCGCCTCGCTGCCGTAAAAATAATTCATGGGCCACCTCCTGATAAAAAACAGCGGAGAGCAGGCAAAATCCTGTTCTCCGCTGTTGGTCTGATTTCGTTATTCTTCGTTCATGATTTCCCGGGCGCAGCTTTTGAGGTTGTTCATCAGCCCCTCCCATTGCATTGGATCTCGCGCTTTCAGCGATAAGGGGGTGCGGACAAAATCTTGGACTACGCACATAGCCCTAAACTTTGTCGATATTCCATCGGACTTACTCCACCGAGTGATTGTTTGATTCGCTTTGTTTTATACCAGAGCAGGTAAGCCTCAATTATCTGAATAAACTGCTCAACAGACACACCAATCCAAGAAACTCCATAGAACATTTCATTTTTCATACGGCCAAAGAATCCTTCACAGACAGAGTTGTCTGGTGAGCATCCCTTCTTCGACATAGAGCGCTGCAGCTGAGCCTGGTTCATGCGTTGAATCCAACCTGGCCAGCGGTAATGGCAGCCACGATCTGTATGAATCGTGGGCCCTTCCCCGGCATTCAGTCCTTCGATGGCGTCATCCAGCATTCCGTTGACCAGTTCCGCATCTGGGGATGCTCCAATACGCCATGAGACAGGCATTCCGTCAAAGCAGTCAATCATGGGGGACAGATAAACCTTCCCCGCAGGAATGGCGAACTCCGTAATATCAGTAAGCCACTTCTCGTTGGGGAGATCTGCATGAAAATTGCGTGCAATCACGTTGGGAACAGCCGGTGTAATTTCACCCTGATAGGAGCTATATGCTCGCTTTTTGCTAATCCTGGGTTGCAAGTGGTTCTGCTTCATAATCCGACGAATGATCTTTTCTGATAGCTGGACGCCATCTTTCTTTAGCTCCGAGTGAATTCTTCGATACCCATAACATGAGTAGTTTTTCTCAAAAATCATTCGGATCTTCTCTTCCTCCGCCGCATATGGGTCACTTCGTTTTTGGGCGTTTTTTTGATAAAAATAGCTGCTGCGAGCATAGTGCAGAGCTTCGAGCAATGTTGGCAGCGAATATTTATTCTTTAAGGCGTCGACAACTGCTGCCTTCTCCTGATTCTTCAGAGTGCTCCAGTCGACGCCTGGGTCTTTTTTAATACATCAAGAGTTTCCTTGAATATATCGATTTCCAACTGCATATCCTGAACCTGCTCTTTTAGCCTTGCAATCTCCTCATTTGCTGCCGGTGTCCCTTCTTTGAGCGGCCCCCGTTCTCGTTCCTTTGATGAACTCATGAGTGCTGCACGCCCTTCCAGAATGTACTTTCTTCTCCATTGATAGATACTTGTTGTGCTGTAGCCAATCTCATCTGAGACTGATTGTACATTCTCTCCCAGCTCAAAGCAACGGTGAAGGGCTTTTAATTTAAGTTCCAGCGGAGGGTGCCTCGGGTGCTCTGGGGTGTTGACACCATGAAAGGTTACGTGCTCTGGCGGTAGATGTCTACGCCTTGTGATCCAATTGTAAAGGGTTTGACGCCTAGCCGGGTACCCCAGTTGTGTGGTTGTTTTGGTCACGCTGCCGCACTCGTCATATAGATCCAACGCCTTGTAGTACTGCTCCTCAGAATACATATTTACCTCCTGTTGGTATCTTGAGCAGTCCAACTTTTCGTCATCACCCCCCTACCAGCGCTCCGCCATCTGCCTGACCAGTTGATTGATCGCCTCGGTTTCTTCGTCCGGGTCCGGCAACAAATCAGGGTAATAATAGTCGCCGATCAAAATGTAGCGAATGCCGTTTTGCTCGTAAGAAGATTCCATGATACCGTCCTCCTTTATTCTGCCCCACATAGAATATCCAACATTGCCAGTGCGCCCAGACGAAAGCCATAGAAAAAGCCATCCCGTTCCGAGATCCCAACGATCTCCCCGTGGGTACGCGGGAGCGCCGTCAGCGTGGCTTTTTCCGGCTCATTCCGCAGCACCGCAACCACGTCCACGCGATACCGCCTTTCCCAGCACCGGACGCTGTAATCCAAATCCAGCCCGCACAATCGGTTCCCAATTTACACTGCCGCAAAATCAGTCTCTGCAAAGCCTTGTAACGCTTGTCCCACAATGTTTTCCGTTCGGTGTCGCAGGAAGCATCCACGACAGGTACATAGAATCTGATACAACATCTCGTTCTTCTTTAGCTAAATTTTCAGCTATTCGGTCTTGTTCCTCTGAAAAGGCCGCCTCTGCAGCAAGCCAAAGATTGACAGATCATCTGCGTGATAAAGCAGGCAGCAAGCGCAAGTACGCACTCCTTGTTATCCGCCATCCACGCATTCGTAAAATTACAGCGTTTCCTCCCCCTCTCCTCAGCACCCATCCACCCTCAACTTGCCCGCGCTGGAATCCGAATTGCCCGCTCTTCGAGATATATATTATAAATGCAGAGGCCCCGGGATAGCTTCCCGGGGTCTCATTTTATAACTATGGAGGAAGTTAAAATGATGGAGACCTTTACCTGTGACCACTGCGGCGCGGAATTTCCCATTGAAGCACAGACCCTTTTCGACGAACAGTGCCTGTGCGAGACATGCCTTGAGGAACTGACCGCCGTCTGCGACCGCTGCGGCGAGCGCATCTGGTCCGACGACAGCGAAGGCGATTCCAACACCACGCTGTGTCAGGATTGCTACGACGAATACTACCACCGCTGCGCCGATTGCGGGCGGCTGATTCACAACGACGACACGTACTATGTGGACGACGACAGCGACGTGCCCTACTGTGGCAACTGCATCGACAGTCATCGCGGGGGAATCCAGTCCTACTACAAGCCCGCCCCCATCTTTTACGGCGAAGGCCCCTGTTATCTGGGCGTGGAGCTGGAGATCGACGAGGACGGCGAACGGGACTCCGTGGCAAAGGCGCTGATGGAAATCGGAAATCAGGACGCGGAGCACATCTACATCAAACACGATGGTTCGCTGAACGAGGGAATGGAGATCGTGACCCACCCCATGACGCTGGACTATCACAAGGCACAGATGCCCTGGACCGCCGTAATGGAGGCGGCATTGGCAGAGGGCTATTCCAGCCACCGCGCGGAGACTTGTGGTCTGCACGTCCACGTCAACCGCAACAGCTTTGGCAAAACCGAGGAGGCACAGGAAGCCGCCATCGCCCGCATCCTCTTCTTCGTGGAAAACCACTGGAACGAGTTACTGCGGTTTTCTCGCCGCACCAAGCGGCAGTTGGAGAAATGGGCGGCTCGCTATGGACGGAAGGGCAGCCTCAAGGAGGTTCTGGACAGCGCGAAAACTTCCTGTGCCGAGCGCTACGCCTGCGTCAATCTCACCAATGACTGCACCATTGCGTTTCGCATCTTTCGCGGAACCCTGAAATACAACCCACTGATCGCCACGCTGGAACTCGTTGAAGAGTTTTGCAGCGTGGCAATTTCCTGTTCAGACAGAGAAATGTCGGAGCTGACTTGGAGGGAGTTCGTATCCTATCTGTCTCCCCAGCGGAACCCAGAGCTGATCCAGTATCTGAAAGAGCGGCGGATGTATGTCAACGAGCCGCTTTCCGCAACAGAGTGGCATCAGCTTCGAATAATGGACTGATGTGTATTCTTTCAATCCGTCCGCACCCCACAGCAGCCCTTCCCGCCTCTCTAATCCATGTTAAGCAGGCGGCTTTCCACCGCATTTTGCACCGCATATTCGTCACTGTAAATCATATATCCGTTTCTGCCGTTGCTTTTTACATGGTAGAGCGCGGCATCGGCGTGAGCGTACAGCTGGGTAAAATTGTTCCCATGCTCGGGACTAAGCGCAATGCCGATACTTGTGCTCACCCGGCACTCAGAGCCGTTTGCAGAACAGACCTTCACCACGGCTCTGCAAATTTCCTTCGCCTTGGTTTCCACATTGGTTTTTCCCTGAACGCCCTGCATCAGCACAAAGAATTCATCTCCGCCAAGGCGGCCTACAACGTCGGCCTCACGAAATGATTTGCGAAGAACGTCCGCTATGCTCTTCAAGATAGAATCCCCCTGCTGATGCCCAAGCGTATCGTTGACCCGCTTAAAATTGTCAATATCCAGAATCAAAAGCGCCCGTTTTGCGGCTTCACTCTCCGATTGAAGAATACTGCCGATCAGCTTTTCCGCAAAGGCACGGTTCGCAAGGCCGGTCAGCGGATCGGTTTCCGCCTGCCGGCGGAGCATCTTTTCATTTTTCTTTGCACTGATAATGGTGATTGTCAAAAAAGCGGTCAGCAAGGCAATCACACCCGCGATATAGAGCCAGACCAAACCCGCATGCTCCCGAAAAAAGTCAGGCAGACTCTGCACATTCGTGCTACTACCGACCCATTTTTCCTGTAAGCGGCTGATCTCGCCGCCGTCGGACAAGCTCACCAGCTCGGAGTTGATTCTGTCCAGCAGTTCCGGCTCATCCTCCCCCACACCGAAGCAAAAATAGTTCTGCATGATAACAATGCCCGTGCTTTTGATATCGCTGACCTGCAGCGTTTTCAGGATTTGCGAACCCACAGAATAGTTGGACACCGCATAGTCGTTTTCACCCGACTCCACCGACTCGAACACCTCTGTATACGTCGCATAGGCGGTACAGTAAGGATCCAGCATATAGGATTTCAGAAGCGCCTTTGCGCCATTGCTCTCAATCACGGCAATCTTTTTCCCATACAGCTCGCCCACCGACTCGATGCTTTCCTTTCCGAATACGGTCATGGTATCGCTGGTCAGCGGAATGGTCATCAACATTCCGGCCCCCGAATCGTCCGCAATGACATCTGCCCCCATTACAACATCCGCCTGCCCGGTTTTCACGGCGTTGATCGCATCGTCCCAGGTCGTCAGCCGAAGGTCGAGGTTCACTCTCATGTTGTTTGCGATCTCGCTGATCAACTCCACATCGTGCCCCGTTGGCGAGCCGTCGTCTCCAAGATAGGAATAGGGCGCATAGTCTACATCCGCGACGACATGGATTGTTTCCCGATACATATTTCTCGGAAATATCTCCACCTCGGGTGTTTCTTTTGTGCTCTCCCCGCTCAGATAAACCGGTGAAAGGAAAAACGCGGTGCTGATTAAAATAAAAAAAATCACCAGCAGAAGAAGATTTTTCTTTTGGTTCATACTACCCTCGTTTTTCTCAGCGCGTTTACCTTATCCCGCGCCAGTCGATATCTGGATGGTTTAATAGAACATGTCCGGCTTCGTGGGCTTGGGAATGGCCCCGTTCATTCCGACATTTTCGCGCATCTTCCGGCTTTTCCGCGTCAATTGAGCCGTCTAATTTTTTGGTTATGGGAATTTTTTCTTTGAGCAGAGTCCCGATTCCCGGCAAAATATCATGTACCGCATCCAAAAGACTTCTTTGGTTCTATGATATTTCTTTTGATAAATTATGTCAATAAATATATGAAAACAACACAATTAAAACAAGAAATAAACGTATTAAATTGTGTAAAATGCAACACTTTCTCTCAGATAAGCTAAGCGGCATATGCAGTCTAAAATCCGAATGATCTCCATTGCGCATGGTCCTTGGTAGACGCAACGACAAAAGCAGCCGCCCCGGCAGTAAAATTCCTGCGCGGAGACGGCTGCATACAATTCAGGAGCGCATTAAAGCGCCCGATAGCGTGCGGTGACATTTTCCACGAATTCTTTTTCCGCATCGGACAAAGCGGCGTCCCGCCGCGTGACAAGGCCAAACTCCAGCTGTTCTTTGCAGTGTTTGATGGGAATCGAGGCGCATTGGTACAAAGAGTCCTGCGTAGAAAACCCCTGAATGCCGATGGTATAAAAATTACTCACCGCGATCAGATGCATCAGGGCCGCGCGGCCGTATACGTAGATGATCCGGGAGGAGTTGTTCAGATCCGTTTGATGATCCTCCGTGGAAATGTTATAGATGAAATCCTCATACTGACCGATATAGCGCACAAAGCCGTAATCCCGCAGATTCTTGAGCGTAACAGGCCTTTTTTGGCGCAGAAGCTCATGATTTTTCGAGATAACGATATGGGGCGGCATGGTAGCCAGCGGTGTCAGAACCAGTCCCTTGTCCGCCAGCAAATTGTGGAGCCGCTGCGATTCATGGCTGGCAAAATGAATACATCCCACATCGGAAATGCGTTCCTCCACATCGGAGACTACATCCAGCGTTGCTCCTTCATTAAGCAGATAAGTGAACCGGGGAAGATGCTGGCGCCCAATGCAGACCTCATTGAAGCTCTCCATCGTGTGTGTAAATTTGGTCATGGAAATAAGCAGACGGTCGCCCTCCGGTTCCGTGCGGCAGGAAACCTGCTTTAAGGTTTCCATTTCCTTGAGGATCACCTTGGCGTGCTCCAGAAAATTCTGTCCCTCATGGGTCAGGGTGACGCCTTGCTTTGTGCGCTGAAACAGAGGTACGCCCACATCGGCCTCCATATCCCGGATAATGTGGCTGAGATGCGGCTGAGAAATATACAGCTCCTGTGCGGCCTTGTTGATCGACCCGTAATGGGCCACCGTACAGAAAAATTCCAGATGCTTGATATCCATTGCGCACACTCTCTTTCCTAAAACACAATCCCGGGAAAATGCCTTTGATATGTGGACAGCAGGCATGTTGCATAATAACCGATTTTTATTATATCGCATTTCAACGTCTTGTGGGGCAGAGAAGCAATATGCAAAATAAACAAAAATTATAGATAAAAAAGGGTGAATTTGTTATATACGTTGTTTGATAACCCTATCGGAGATCCCTATTATCTTTTTAAGAAAGAGTATGTTAAGATATTATCAAAATCAAGCGATCTGCCAACGGCAAATGGCGCGGGTAGACCGGAACGGAGTTGAACGGAGATTATGGCGCGCAATGTGCTGATTGAGCGTACCCTGAACGATGCGATGGATTACGCAAGAACCTTTCTGCATACAGGAAAGGTTGCCACATATATTCCCGAGCTGGCCAAGGGAGACTCAGAGCAGCTGGGTGCCTGCCTCATCACAACGGACGGCGAGGTGTATCGCTCCGGCGATTGGCAGCAGGAATTTACAATTCAAAGCATTTCCAAGACAATCACGCTGATTATGGCCTTGCAGGTGGCGGGGTATGAAAAAGTATTCAGCAAGGTGGGCGTGGAGCCGACCGGAGACGCCTTCAACTCTCTGGTGCGGCTGGAGACGAAGACTGCCCCCACTCAACCCCATGATCAACGCAGGAGCAATCGCCACCGCCAGCTGCTGCATGGACGTGAAGGATCCCTTTGGAGAGTTTCTGGAGCTGACACGGCGGCTCTGCCGCCGGGACACGATCCATCTGAATGAAGCGGTGTTTCAGTCGGAGAAAAAGGCGGGTATGCGAAATCGCTCCATGGCATATTTGATGGAAGACGACAATATTTTGGAGTATGACGCGGAAGATGTGGTCGATCTTTATTTTCGGATGTGCTCTTTAAGCGTCAACGCGGAGGATCTGGCCAACTATGCGTTGGTGTTGGCCCACAATGGGGTGGACCCCCGCAGCGGCGAGCATCTGTTAGACGATTGGATCGTTCGCATCGTCAAGACGCTGATGGTGACCTGCGGTATGTACGATGCCTCCGGCGAGTTTGCCATGAAGGTGGGGATTCCCGCCAAGAGCGGCGTGGGCGGCGGTATTATGGGCACTGTGGAGCGGAAAATGGGACTGGCGGTGTTTAATCCCGCATTGGATCCAAAGGGAAATAGTGTGGGAGCCTATCGCGTGATGGAATATCTTTCTCATTATTTGGGGCTTCACTATTTTTCCGGCTCCAATTCTATGATATAACTAAAGAAACTGCGCGGCGGCAGCTGCAAGATACCGCTGCGTAAGATTTGGCAATGGCAAGGGGAGGGATGCTTTGTCGATGGGTTCGTTTGCCCGCACACTTTTGCGAGTGAATGCGGCAAAACGTTAAAGTTTCCGGTTGAATAAAAAAGGGAAGAGAGAGTAAAAAACATGGTAATGACGATTTTAGATGGACTGGACAGCTTTTTGTACTACCCGGTGCTGATTGTTCTCCTGCTGGCGGCAGGCCTGTACTTCTCTGTCCGCACGGGCTTTGTGCAGCTTCGCATGTTCCCGGAGACGATCCGCGTGGTCATGGAAAAGCCCTCCAACGAGGGCAAGATCTCCTCATTCCAGGCGCTGATGGTTTCCACAGCCTCCCGCGTAGGCACCGGCAACATCGTGGGCGTGTCCACTGCGGTATGTTTGGGCGGCTATGGCGCGGTGTTCTGGATGTGGCTGATCGCCATTATCGGCGGCGCCTCCGCGTTTGTGGAAAGCACGCTGGCTCAAATCTACAAGCGCCGCGACAAGAACGGCGACAGCTACGGCGGCCCCGCCTACTACATCGAAACAGCTCTGCACAACCGGGGTCTGGCGGTGCTGTTTGCCGTGTGCCTGATCTTTACCTATGCGGTAGGCTTCAACATGCTGGCGTCCTATAACCTGCAATCCACTTTCGCGGTGTACAGCTTCTATGACCCCGCCATCTCCCCTTGGATCATCGGCGCGGTCCTCGCTGTTTTGGTAGGTTGGTGCATCCTGGGCGGTGGCCGCCGCGTGGTTGCGGCCACCACGGCCATCGTTCCCGTGATGGGCATTTTGTACATTGTGGTTTCCCTGGTTGTGCTGGTTTCCCATGCAAGCCTCATTCCCGCCGTGTTCAGTGAGATTTTCCGCGACGCCTTCAATTTTCAGGCGATTTTCTCCGGCATTGCCGGTTCCTGCATGATGTACGGCATCAAACGGGGCCTGTTTTCCAACGAGGCGGGCGTGGGCTCCGCGCCAAACGCCGCAGCGTCGGCCATGGTGTCCCATCCCGTGAAGCAGGGGCTGGTGCAGATGCTGTCTGTGTTTATTGACACGCTGCTGATCTGCTCCGCCACCGCGTTCATGTGCCTTTGCTCCGGGCTGGAGCCGGAGGAGGCACTTAAGGGTGTGCCCTATGTGCAGGCGGCGCTGTCCAGCACGTTTGGCTCCTTTGGACAGTGGTTCATCACCGGGTCTATGCTGCTCTTTGCCTTTACCACAATTCTTGGCAACTACTATTACTGCGAGAGTAATCTCCAGTATCTTCTGCGCCGGGACGCGAAAAGAAGCGAGATGACCGTGTTCCGCGTGGTGGCTGTGTTGATTGTATTTTTTGGGGCGCAGATGGATTTCTCTCTGGTGTGGGATACGGCGGATGTGCTGATGGGCTGCATGGCTCTTCTCAATCTGCCTGTGATCCTGATTCTGGCCAAGCCCGCGCTGTTGGCGCTGAAGGATTATCGGCGGCAGAAGGAGGAAGGGAAGGACCCCCGCTTCAAGGCTGCCTCGGCGGGTCTTGACCACAAGACTGAATTCTGGAACTGACCGGTACCGCGGAGGCCCGCCGCCGCTTTTTTTCGGGCGCTGTGCGGAGAGGAAGCGGCTGAAACGTATTATTATGGTGAATATTCGCTCGTTTCTGAATACTCATGCATATTGACGCAAGATTTTCTAAGTATAACCGTCAAAATGCACAATAGAAACGCAAATTCGGAACTTAATTGATGGATACTTTTTATATAGTGCCCTTTTCTTACAAATATTTATTCATTTTTTATGGAAAAGTATTGACATTCCATTTCCGGCGTGATAAGGTATAGCCATTCCCGGAAGGGGGGGATTCCCTCCTCTGGAAAAGAATGGATGAAACCCGCGTTTGCGGGCGGGCACAATTTTTGAAAAGGATGAAAAGAACATGAAAAAGTTTTTTGCGCTTGCGCTGAGCCTTACAATGGCTCTGTCTCTGGCCTCCTGCGGCAGCAGCGGGTCTGCGTCTTCCAGCGCTGCCTCCGGCGGTTCTGCTTCTGCCAGCGGCTCTGCGGCAACCACCGTTGAGACGGTGTCTTCGGGTAAGCTGACCGTGGCAACCTCCCCCGATTTTGCTCCCTATGAGTTTTACGCCATCGGTGAGGATGGCAAGCCCCAGCTGGCCGGTTTCGACATGGCTCTGGCACAGTACATCGCTGACTACATGGGTCTGGAGTTGGAAGTCGTCCCCATGGACTTCGACGGCGTCATCATGGAAGTTGGCATGAAGAACGTGGATCTGGGCATGGCCGGCCTTTCCCCCGATCCCTCCCGCGCCAACGCTATGGACTTTTCCGACCTCTACTATGAGGGCGGTCAGGCTCTGGTGACGGTGAAGGGCAATGCAGATAAGTTTGCTTCTTTTGAAGCCGTCAACGACCCCAGTGTGTCCGTGGGTGCTCAGACCGGCTCTATTCAGGCCGACCTTGCGCAGGAGAATTCCCCCAACGCCAGCATCATTCAGCTGGCAAAGGTCACCGACATCATTGCCGAGCTGCTCAGCGGCAAGCTGGACGCGGCTTACATTGAGACGGACGTGGCCAAGAGCTATCAGAAGAACTATCCCGATCTGGAGATCGTGCTGGACGTGCCCTATGACGTGGCCGGCTCCGCCATCGGCGTGGTGAAGGACAACGCGCCGCTGATGGAGGCTGTCAACGCCGCCATTGCCGCCGCCAAAGCCGACGGTTCTCTGGAGAAGTTCATTGCCGCCGCCAACGAGCAGGCTTCCGGCGAGAAGTACGAGGGTCTGCTGGACGAGAACGGCAACGTGCAGGCTGACGACGCCGCTGCGTCCGCCTCCGCCTCTCAGGCCGGTTAAGCAGTCAAACCCGAAATATCCGCCCAATTCCTCCCTGACCTTCGGGGAGGAATTGGCCTGTTTCTAAGCCCCTGATCTGAATTGAAAGGAGCCATTCCATGAGCAACTTGATCACCGCAGAACACTTTCAAATGGTTGCGCAGTATGCCGACCTTTTTAAGCAGGGCATGATCATCACGATCCTGCTCTCCGCATTGACGGTTCTGCTTGGCTTTTTCCTCGCGCTGCTGCTGGCAATTATGCGCCTGTCCACGTTCCGGCCGTTCCGCTTCTTCTGTATGGACAAGGCGGGCCACCTCCGAGAGCAGGGGTTTTTGTTTGCACTGAGTCGGTTCAATCCGATTAGTTTCATTGCCACCGTCTATGTGGAGGTCTTCCGTGCCACACCTATGCTTGTGCAGTTGTGGCTGGTGTACTATCTGCTGTTTGACAAATCGGTCATTGATCTGCCGAAGGTAACAATGCTGGGCTTTATTCGGATGGAGCGGTTCATTCCCGGCGTTGTGGCGCTGGCGCTGAACTCCGGTGCGTACCTCTCCGAGATCGTCCGCGCGGGCATCCAGTCCATTGACGGAGGCCAGACCGAGGCGGCCCGGTCGCTGGGCTTGACACAGGGACAGAACATGCGCTATGTCGTGCTGCCGCAGGCCATTAAAAACACGCTGCCCGCCATTGCCAATGAGTTTGTCACCATCATCAAGGAATCTGCTATTACATATACCATCGGCGTGCAGGACATCATGTCCGCCGTCAACGCCACCAAGGGCGCGCTGTATATCATGGCGGAGCCGCTGATCGTGGCAACGGTCATGTATTTCTGCCTGACCTTCCCCACCAGCAAGATCATTGCATACTTCGAGAGGAGGATGAGCCGTGGCGACAGGCGGTAGTCTGATCCGGGTCACCGGACTGAAAAAATACTACAACAGAGGCGCGATCAAGGCGCTGGACGACGTGTCGGTGGATATCAACCGGGGCGACGTGATGGTGGTCATCGGACCCTCCGGCTCCGGAAAGTCCACATTCCTCCGCAGTTTGAACCTGTTGGAGGAGCCGACAGAAGGCTCCATCGTGTTCGACGGGGTGGATATTACCAAGAGCAAAATGAAAACTGCGGACGGGAAGACCGTGAAGCTGGATATCGACCGCCACCGCCAGAAGATGGGCATGGTGTTTCAGCACTTCAATCTCTTTCCCCACAAGACGCTTTTGGACAATATGACGCTGGCCCCCATTAAAGTCCGGCATATGAAGCAGGCCGAGGCCGAGGAAAAGGCGCTGGCTCTTTTGGATCGGGGAGGGCTGAAGGACCGGGCAGGCGCGTACCCCATTCAGCTCTCCGGCGGGCAAAAGCAGCGCGTGGCCATTGTCCGGGCGCTTGCCATGGAGCCGCAAGTGATGCTGTTTGACGAGCCGACCTCTGCGCTGGACCCCGAGATGGTCGGCGAAGTGCTTGAGGTTATGCGCGGCCTTGCCGAAAGCGGCATGACGATGGTGGTGGTTACCCACGAGATGGGTTTTGCCCGAGAAGTTGCCGACAGGGTTATCTTCATCAGCGACGGAAAAATTGGTGAAGATAAGCCATCTTCAGAGTTTTTTATAAATCCGGAAAATCCGCGTTTGAAGGATTTTCTATCGAAAGTGCTCTAATGAAAAGCCTTGGCATCAAAATTGCCAAGGCTTTTTTTATCCACCTAAATAATAAGCAGATAAAATAAATCAGTATTATTATCTTGCAATTTATATTAAAATATTAGGTAAAATATGGTAATATAAAATCATAGAAAAAACAGGGTATCACCCGAAAAAAGACGAAATGCGGTTTCATTATTAGAAATTAAAACCACAGCACCTATAAAAATAACGCCAATAGCAAAGAAGAGGTTGCACCATGAAAGGACTTACCATAAGGCTCAATGGAGATTATCTAGCCCATACCCATAGCATTGAACAGGGTAATTGTGCACGCCAAATGATTAGTGTGCAGGGTATGGAAATGGTGTTTTATTCT
>ERZ781272.802-NODE-802-length-15866-cov-6.339131_pt1 | contig 15866 bp, 17 predicted proteins | sample MGYA00375850_ERZ781272 | MGnify/ENA primary metagenome ERZ781272 (study PRJEB29790, sample SAMN06051246) | human gut metagenome | host: Homo sapiens | place: USA: Cincinnati, Ohio | collected 2013-06-21 | study: EMG produced TPA metagenomics assembly of the Gut...
TTCCGTATCCGGACATGTCCCTGGTCTTATGTAACAGGTTTGTCCCGCCAATCTGCATTTGTGCCATTTCGTTTTCCAGGGCTGTAATCCTGGTATTGTCCTTAATCCCTTCACAGGCTTCAGCCGCTTTATTAGCCCTCTGTGCTGCCGCGTCCGCGTCTGCTTTGGATTTATTTGCTGCTGTTGTGGCTGTGTTGGCGTTCTTTGTCGCTGTGTCTGCGTTTGTCTTAGATGTGTTTGCCTTGGATGCTGCAAGATTCGCATCTCTTGCGGCTGTACTTGCTTCTTCTGCGGCCGTTCCGGCAAGTACAGATTTCTGATTTGCCAAATTTGCCGCTGTGTTTGCCGCCTGTGCCGCAGACTTGGAATTTTTTATTTCCGCCTGTGCAGATTGTATCAAAGTATCTAGTATTGTAAATTCATTTGTGCTTTCTACAGCAGAATCTTTTATAATGTTCTTTGCCACCCGAAAAATAATTGGAAAAGAGTTTAATACGTTTTCTCCTTTTACGATCTGGATTTGGGCCTCTGAGCGTCCCTCCTCCGCAAACATCTGTGTAGTCGGCTTTATTTTTACGAAATTATCATTTAAAGATATTGTTGCGCCGTTATATACAATCGCACCAGAAGGTTTTTCTGCGTAGATTCTTGCACTTGCCCCACTTGGTATTTCCCAGTCAATAATTCTTAGTATGATCGGTATCGCATTCGTTCCCTGTGTGTAATCTATGATTACAGGCAGTCCCCCGCTCTTTACCGATATATTTTTTCTTATCTCATTCATTTTCTCCTCCTTCCAGTTTTTTGAGCCGGTTATTATGGTTCTGGAGCAGTTTTACAACAGCCGGTATGACCGCCCTCTCTGCCCAGTCTTCAATCTCCCCACTGGCATTGTACACCGCGCCCGGAGGGTAAAATTGAGCAACATCATCTGCATACATGCCTGGGATTGCCTTTCCTCTCAGTGGATTCTCGTCTCCGAGCATCCCGTCCTTATATTTAAACCAGACCAATGGGATATTGTACAATCCCTGCGCGTCCTCTAAAAGCATATCCCGCACATGGGTTTTGTATTTTTTTGCAGATGATGATTTATATACATAATTTGACGCAACGTACAGCGCCGATCCACTACCTGTATCCAGGTCATGCATACGTACATAATCTGCATTTGTCTCCAGTTTTCCAATCCTCATCCCAGACTTTTCAGTGGTGCCGGACGGACTGAACGAAGACATAATCCTGATGTAATCCGTCCCGGCCGGTTTTATGTCCAGTTCGTCTCCCTCAACGGTTGAGGCATGCATTTGCCCTGTCTCCACGGTCCCTGGTCCTATGGTTGTCTTTTCTCCAACATCATTTGTTTTTGTCGTGATTACATTATTTTTTGCATCCAGGATAATACTCCCGTCCGGGGAAGTAATCTTTTGGTTTGCTTTGTCTATCGTCCACCCCGCAAGAATTCCCGTGTCAATGTATGTCGCATTGATGTATATCCTTCCATTTTTCATGTAAATACCCTGCGTTTTTCCGTTATCCGTGAGGATATTAAATATTTCTTCCTGTGTAAGCTCCTCCCTCTCTACGTTCTGTCCATAAATAACTACCGGGTTATACACAAAGATGTCCGCCTCGTTTGAAACGCCGAAGCTCCCCCAGCCCCCAATAGTCACCTGGTTCGCTTTCGTTATCGATGTCGGTGTTGCTGTGATGCTGTATCGCTTCCAATCAGTTGTAAGGGATAATGTCTCGATCGTCCCCTCGGTATGATTGAGTGATATCTGAATGGTAGTTGCCTTGCTTGCTTTTATCCAGACAGAAAATATATACGTCTGCTCTGTAGATTTGATCGGATTATTTTTACTGACCGATGAGCTTATGAAACAGTCAGGTTTTGTTGCAGTAAGCTTTACCGCATTTGATCCTCCCTCCGGATCTGCAATTCCCTGTGTCAGTGTCCCTCTCCTTGTCCAATAAGTAGTATCTGCCAGATTTAACGGGCTCTTCAGAAGATTTTCAGACTCCTTCAATAATTCTTCTATTGTCTTTCCGTCTATGTTAAACGCTTCGCCTGATAGCCGGAATTCCCCTGTATCCAGGTTCCAGTAATTTTTACCCAGCTTATCGGACAAAATCCCGGCCACAATAATACCTGCAGCCATTCCATTCGCTGTCAGGGCTGTTGTCCATTCCCAATCCCGCCCGTCAGCAGTTCTTGCCTTCGAGATCATCAGGCCTTGCGTTCCAAGCGCCACAGCTCCATAAAGAGGGCTCTCTTCGTCCAGGTTTTCAAACAGGATTGCAAGGACATCCTGTTTTTCCGCCACATTGTATTGTGCCCGAAGGCTTGTCATGGCCCCGTTTATAAAGCCGGCAATTTTTTCCGCTATTAGGGAGCCGTCTGACCGAATAGCTCCGTCAACACGGCTGATTGCAGATGAGACGTTATCAAAATAATTGTATTGAAAATCTCCCAATACAACGGATGTTATCTTCTTTCGCACAGAATCATATTCCAGTTCAATCACTCTGGCATCTGTCGTAATTCCCAGATGACTGTGCCGACAATGAATGGTATCCCCTAAGGAGACTGTTTCCAGAATTTCATAATCTTTATACAGTGCTGTATTCTGCAACAATACCATATCTGCAGATATAGTAACTTCGGGTTTATCCAGTCCCTCGTCAAACTTCTCCTGGCAGCATTTTCTTAGGGCAGCATCTATTTCCTGCTGGTTTTTGCAAATGATAACACCGTTTTCCGCATCATTTTCCTGTGCGTCTTTTGCTATTTTTACATTATCAAATGTAATTGTGGCGGTTTTGATAACCGGATAAGAACCAATCAACGGAGAATCCACATATTTGTTTGTCATGGTATAACCATTGTAGGCCTTTGGATATATCCTTGTGACAACGTTACGTGTATCTATTTCCTCGGATAATCCGTCCTGTTTAATATTCTTACCATATCGGAGCTCTACTCCATAGTCACCGCCCACGCGATCATTGATGATAATGGTAAAATTATCAAATAAGATCTCGCCACCCCAGCGATTAATAAAGGAATTATCTTCATTCCCATTGATCGCTTCCATGAGATTTTTATACTGATAATAAGCAGTTGCCGCCTTTGTGATGTTGGATTTTCCTGTATACTTCCGGTTCGGCGCCGTCATAAGATTCAGGGCTTCCTGTCCGTTCTTTCCAGTAGGCCGCACATCTTCCAGCCAGCAGTCTCCAATTGCATCAAAAAAAATCGGTTCCAATTCACATCTGACTCCGGAATCCGATTTCTCTTTTTTCTTTATTCGAAATAGTTGATCTCCGTTAAAGGATGGCATTTTGATTACTGCGTCCTCTACGATATATTTCCAGCGACCTTCCTTATCAATTGGATATTCTACTTCCGCATCCCAGGAGCCATTCAGAATCGCATGTACGGTTGCTGTTTCCGGGAACAATGTCATGTTTCCATTTTTTTCGTAATCCGTATTGTCTGAATTGTAAAGCTGGATCATTACAAGCACCTCCAATTCGGTATTACTTTCAGGTCAAATCCCGCTGTGATGCTTATATCATTGTCTCCCGGAAGTAAGTACAAATCTTCATAATCTCCAACTACGGAGGTGTTCATCATCGTACCGTCTACTCTATATGCAAGCATCAGGTTTGTGTCAATAGTCAGATTCTGTCCTACCGTTGCTGTCATGGTCTTTCCATTAACCGTAAGCGTACAGGTTCCATTTCCTGTAATAAGATAGGTCGGATGTGATATTTCGTATGGATTATAAATTTCTTTTTCCTCTATCTGAATTAATCCACTGTCGAAATAAGTATAAGGATCGCATGTAAAAGAAGCTGTGAAACCTCCGGCATTTTCAATCTTTCTTTCATCATTTCCTATCTCAATTCGTTTCACAATATAAAAATTGTCGCTCATCCGTCCCAGACGTAATTGGTTATTCCCTTTTTCATTAAGCCACTTTTTCGCTCTCCTATAGGCAGCTCCCCACTCTCTACCTTCAACATAATTAAACGGAATCTTTATTACAACATCTTCATATGTCCCGTTTTCCTCTGTCAAAGCACCGTCTCTGCCTGCAATATCATATTCTTCATATTTCGGCTTTGCAGAAGGCAGGCTGATTTCTTCCGATACAAGCAATTTCATATTCGACGCCAATATCCCATTGTATTCAATATCTTGCATCATACTCCCTCTGCCCTCCTTTTGCTCATCTGTTTACTACTTATCTTTTTCATAACTACGTTATAAAAAAGATCTGTCAGTTTCTTATCACCAAGATACAGATTAACTTCCGGTATTAAGTCAATCTCTTTTAATGCCTCCACAAATGCGGCTACCAGGCTGTGATTGTTTACCCGATTTTCCTCCCTTATGTACTTTCTCAGAAGTTCAATCGGCAGTACCGCTTCTTCCCCTGCTTCTCCCCCTGCTAATAGGTTGTTTCCTGACATTCCGAACACCGTCGGACCTGTCATAATTCCACCTTTTTTATACCAGCTAATTCCAAGAGAAGGGATATCCCCTTTCAGCAGGTCTCCTATCTTCCATCCAGATGGACTGATTGAAAAGTGCGGAAGTGGAATATTGGGCCAATGAAATTCAAAATTAAAAAATCCTTTAATCTTATCAATTGCTCCTTCTATCTTGTCTCTGGCAAACTCGATCTTATTTTTGATTCCATTTTTGATTTCGTCAAATTTCCCCAAAATGTTTTTTTTCATTTCTCCAAAATCAAGAAATCCTTTTATCTTTCCCGCCGCTTCAGATACCTTTTCTCTGGCAGCTTGTATTTTTGAAGATATTGCCGTTTTTATTTCTTCAAATTTCTGCGATACAGACTCTTTCAAATTGGCAATATTTTCTCCAAAATTTTTAAAAAATCCTATTACTGCGCTGATCACAGCATTGACCGCATCCCTAAACCATTCGCATTTGTTATATAGCAAAATAACCGCTGCTATAATTGCTGTTATAATCGCAATAACAGGGTGTGCCATAACAATTCCGAATAGTGCTTTTGCTCCTGCCCCAATTCCGCTTAGAACTGTCTTTATAGAGCTTCCGTGTTTTGCGATTGCCGTACTTACAACTCCAACGCCCTTTGTGATTCCTCCGATTCCGGTTACGACTTTTCCGAATACTGCAATTAATGGCCCGACTGCAGCCACAAGCAATGCAATTGTAATGATTGTTTGTTTTTGCCCTTCGTCCATGTTATTTAGTTTATCAACAAAATCCTGTACATGTGAGACGATATCCCGTATTGTCGGCATCAATGTTTCTCCTACGCTGATTGCAAGCTCTTCCAATTGACTTTTTAAAATCGTCATTTGTCCGCCAAGATTGTCCTGCATGATATTAGCCATTTCTTCAGATGCACCTTCTGAATTGTATATGGCATTTGTCAGTTTTTCAAAATCTTCATCTGAGGAATTTACTATTGCAAGCAATCCCGACATTCCTTCTTTTCCAGCCAGGCTGGCAGCATACAAGGCTTTTTCTGCCCCTTCTGCTCCATACGCTCTTCCAATCAATTCTTTCAGTGCTTTATTGTATTTATTTTCTGTTAAAGTGCCATCCTCTAGTTTTTGATCCAGTTCTGCTAATTGTGAGTTAAATTCTTCTTGGGGGATCATGATATCCCCAAATCCGTTTCTTAACTGTTTCATGACCTCTGCAAAGGGAAGCATTTTTCCGTTTCCATCGTCAAGTTTTACGCCTAAAACATCCATGGCCTTTGACATTGTTTCCGTCGGCTTTGCCATATTTGTCAGTAGTGTTCTTAATGCAGTACCTCCCTGAGAAGCTTTGATTCCATTGTTGGCCATTAATCCAAGGGCAACAGCTACATCTTCAGCTTTGTACCCCATGGCGCCTGCTACAGGTGCAACATATTTAAAAGACTCCCCAAGCATGGATACATTCGTATTTGCATTTTTGGAAGCCGCCGCCATGATATCTGCTAATTTTCCCGACTCTTCCGCTCCCATTCCAAAAGCAGTTAAAGCATCTGTAACGATATCCGAAGTGCTTGCAAGGTCTTCTCCCGAGGCTGCGGCAAGATTCATAATCCCTTCCACTCCGTCAAGCATATCCCCGGTCTTCCAGCCTGCCATTGCCATATAGGACATAGCGTCCCCCGCCTCTGTGGCCGAGAATTTTGTTTTTTCTCCCATTTCTCTGGCTTTATCACGGAGTTTCTCCATATCATCTGCCGAAGCACTTGAAATAGCCTGGACATTACTCATGGAAGAATCAAAATCTGCTGCTGTCTTGACTGCCGCTGCCGCAACGCCCGCAATTGGAACTGTCAGTTTTTTTGTCAGATTCCCTCCTGCCTTTTCGATTTTTTCCCCAGTCTCAGAGATTTTTTCTCCTGATTCCTGAATCTTTTTTCCGTATTCTTCCAGATCAGCCATTCCGGATTCCAGCTTTTTGTTTACCTCATCTAAGCTCTTCCGATAATTGATCAACGTTGCTTGTGTGTTTTCAAGCTGCGCCTTTTTCTTCCGGATTGCTGCTTCATTATTTGCTTCACCCTTGTTTAATTTCTCTATATCATCTTCCAGTTTCTCTGCTCTGTCGGAATAGTTCAAGAATCCTTTTTCCGCTTTCTCAAGTTCTTCCTTCTTTTTCCTGATCGCTTCTTCGTTGGCATTCTCTTCCTGCTCCAGTTGTTCCAATTCTGCTTTTAAAGAACTGCACTTCTGCTTATAGCTTTCAGCGGTATTTTTCGCTGCATCAAGCCGCTCTTTCTTTTTTTTTATTTTTTCCTCGTTTTTGGCTTCTTTCTCATTCAGTTCTTCAAGCTCTCCCTGAAGCATCTTTATTTTATCAGTATAATCCTTTACCTCTGCAGATAAATATTTCTGCTCATCCTTCAGTTTTTGAGATGCCTTTGTGTTTTCATCCCACTGAGATTTTGCCAGCTTAAAAGCAGAATAATTTTCCTTGATAGAGGCATTGACTTCTTTTAGGCTCTTATTAAAATCCACAGTTCCGTCTGCTTTAAACACCAGGCCTACCCGTTTCAATTCATCTGCCATATATCATCTTCATCTCCCTTGCTTTCCTTTTGCAAAATTCTTCATAACACTCGTAAAAAAAAATGGGATCTGAGTTCCAGAATTCCTCTTCACTCATTCCCATTTCTCTGGCTACTGCCATATACTCCGGCCAATTTATTTTTTCTGCGGTTTCACTTGAATCTTGGCCCGTTTTTTTTTATTGTATTTTTGGTATTCCTCTTGGAATCCCGTAAATATATATTTGATGCTGTCTATTCCCGGAGGCACCAACTGTAATGCTTCGTCGAATGTTACTGTTTTTCCATTTGACCTCAGAATCGCATAAACTAAGTCTGCTGCCAGTTCCATAGCCTCTTCATCTGTTAATCTCTTTCCTGTGTCTTCCTTTTTTGCGATTTTATTGAATTCCGGCATCTTTTGGAGGTAATAAAGCGTGCCAAAATTCACCTTAATTGTAAGCCTTTCTCCATTTGTCAGATCAACAAAATACTCTTTCATAAATTAATGGCCTCCTGTGTTCCCTGTTGCTGTTGCAAGGTCTTCTTTGGTGAGGATAGGCTTCGCGAAGAATTTCTCTTCTGTCAAGCCCTCCGGGAAATTCACTTCCGAGGAAACCTTTGCGACGATATCGCCAGCATCATTAAATGGATATGCTGTAATCTTAATTGTATCTGTTTGCTCGGAAAAGCTTTCTTCCTTTGTCGCTGCTTCGTCTGTATTTTCCGACAGTTTACACTTCGGATACCAATCATAACGAATCTTCCCGCCCTGAAGCTTTACAACCTTTCCATAGGCAAAGTAAGGCCTTTTCCTTCCCTCTCCGGATCCTCCGGAAAGTATTAGTCCTCCTTTGTCGATCAAATCTCCCCGCATTTTATGAAGAGTCGTATCCGGGAACGCAATAACCTCAACTTCTATATCTGTAGAAGGTGTCTCATTCACTGTATCGTATAATACCCCACTTGAATAAATAGGCTGTGCAGTCATGTTCTCCGTAACCGAAACATTCTTCACAACATCTGTTTGTTCAACTTCTGTTTCGAATTCTTTCGTCCATTCCCCATCTTCTGTCATAGTGTTAAAACAAATATACTGACTTCCTACAGTTTCTTTGATCGGTGGTTTTTTCTTTGCAATTGGCATTTTTTTCCTCCTCTATTTGAATATTTTTTCATTGATGCGCTTAAAATATTTTTCCTGATTCTTGTGAAAAGTCTGTTTAATATGTGGTGTTCCCCTCATTTTTTTTGTACCCTTCTCTACCATTGGCCCATAATATTTTCCCCATCCGCTTTCTATTTCTTTTCCCTTTTTTCTGTGCGTTACAGTATCAAGAAGATGTGTATACCCTGCCGTCGCAATCGTAGAACGCGGTTTCGGAAGCTTTCGGACATCCTGTGCAAACGTGCCCGCTATCTCTTCTAGTACTCTCAATGCGTCCGATTCTGACACTTGATAATCTTCCAGAAGCTTTGATAATTCACTAAACCCTGATTCGGTAACTTCAATTTCAGACATCTTCCATCACATCCAACGCAAAGTATGTATGCCATGTCTTAGCAAAAATCGGATCATTCTCCACGTACTCATGATAAAATTCCGGATGCAGTCCGATATCACGCAGCTTTTTTCGCAGTTCCTTGTATTTCTCGTGCTGCGGTGTCCTGGCGTAAATGGATATTTGGTAGGTGACAACGTTTTTGTATCCTTCTCCAGAAGCCATTTCATCCCGCTCCACATAAGGCCAATATACAACGCGTGGGTAACTGTTTATATTCTCATCGCTGGTAGTTCCCTCATTTATTGGAATTTTAAGGCTGTGAAGCAGTTTGCTTAACTCTGCTTTTGTCATATAATTCTCAACTCCCTTTCTGGTCTTATCAGTGTCAGTTCCGTTTCCGGAAAACCGTTCTTATCCTTCACATGAGCCGCATTGTACACCAAATGCTGCTTCCCTTCTATAATGCATACACATTTGCTATTTACGTACTTATAGAGCGGTATTCGAATTTTCATTGTAAGTTCAATTCCTCCCTGATCAAATTGATATCTGGTTCTGTCAAAAATAGATATCTCTTTGTAACAGATCCTCATATGCTGGTCTTCCAGAACTTCCTCCGGAAAATCCGCGGACTCATCGCTCTTTATCCTGTACAGGTCAAAAATCCCGTCTTCATATGTTGGCGGATGTATCATAATACTTCACTCCCCATTTGCCAGCTTAAAATTAAAGACCTATAGTTGCTTTCCCAGTCGTCAATCCTGTGATGGTAGGCATAATAAACGTAATTCTTCAAAAGGGATCGATAAGTAAGGTCTTTTTCTGCATCTCTTCCCGGATTCAAGCTGTCTAATCGCGCTCTCCCCTCTTTTAAATAATTTTCTAATCCCTCATTAGGAAAATAAGGCGGAATCTGAAATTCCGCCCTTACTTCTTCCAATATTTTTATATTTTCCATATATTCTTACGCCTTTAACTCTCTTTTGTTATCTGTGTAACCGGAAGTACATATTCTTCGAGTTTTGTAACATCGAATACTACTGCGCAGTTATCATCTACCGCCCGTCCATTTGCATAACACTTTCCAATAATGAGGTCTGCATCATCCATAGCCTTTGTCTCTTTGTACTCATCAAACCGTGTTCCGGTAATCCCCATAGTATAGACTCCTTCGATCGTGAATGCAGCCTTTCCCTGTGGACAATTTGCATCTGCATGCTTAACAATTGGCATGAAAGAAGTGTTTCTGTATCCTCCTGTTAATGCTTCTCCGTACAAAGCCGGATCTATATATTCTGCTTCGTCCATCGGATTGCATATCAAATGAAGTGCAGATACTACTCTCTTTCCATTGTTTGTCAACTTCTTTCTTGTGTCCGCCAGTCCTTTTGGAGAAAATTTTTTGATATTTGTCAGTATCTCTTTGGCGCTTGCAGTGCCATCGCTTTTAAAGGTTTCAATTTTGTTGAAAATTCCCACTGGCCCTGTTTTTCCATTTCCGTTCAGATATCCATCTACAAGTCCATCCTGCATTGCTTCGGATAATATTGCCGTAAAGTACTTATCTATAAACGGAAGTGCCAAATCTCTGATCGCCTTTGGAATTACAAGATATGTGGTAAGCTTACATTGCTCAATATTTAGGCTATTAACGGCAGCAGAAAGTTCCCCGCGAATCTCTTCCGTAAGTCCTCCCCACACAGCTTTTCCGGAATGTTCCGCCACAACCCATTTTTTAACATCTGCCGGTGCGAAGCTTATCAGTTTTAAAATATCGCTTGCTTTTTTCACATCTTCCAGTGTCCGATCAATAATTGATGTTGGAAGGATGTCTATCTGGCTGGCAGTAATTGCCTGCTTTATGTCCTTAAAATTCTGATAAAATTCTTCCTCTTCTTTTGATAATTTGTGCAGATTAAGGTTTTTTCTATATTCCTCATCCGCTGCTGCCTTTGCATTCTGCTCCGTAAGCTCCCTAATCAATTTCTGATATCTGTCTGTTACGATCATATCTGCTGCTTCATAGATCGCCTGTCCCTTGTCCTCTGCTTCATTCAGCAACTTAGTTACTTTTTCCTGCATTTCTTTATCTTTTCCATCAATTCTCATTTTTCCCGCACTCCTTTTCCAGAATTAAAAAAATCACCAAATCCATTTCTATCATTTTTTCTTTCATTTTCTTTCTGCTTTATCAAGAAAGCTTCAACCTTACCCGCTACCTTTTCTGCAATCTCATCCACATCTATAATATCTTCAGCATCAAGATACCCTGAACCACTTGTAATGCCCAGGATTCTGTCCCGTATATTCTGCATTGCCGACTGGTTCATTCCCTCTTCTTTAGAACTTACTACCCCAGTGGCAAAACCCCATTCCGTCGCTTCTCTTGCAGTAATCCATGTCTCCTCATCCATAAGATTCTTCAGCGCTTCTTCGGAAATATTCACCTTTTCCATATAGGCTTTTACGGACCCATTCGTGATCTTATCTAAAATGTTTGCCCGTTTCCTGAATTCGTTAGCATCCCCCGATGCGCAGGTCCATGCATTATGAATCATCAGCAATGATGCTTCGTTCATAATGCGTTCATCTCCCGCCATGAATATTACAGAAGCCGCAGAGCAGGCAAATCCATCGCAATATGTAGTAACCTTTTTGCTGCTGTTTTTCAGGGTATTGTAAATCGCTAATCCCTCTGCCACATCTCCGCCATATGAATTGATATGAACGTTAATGCTGCTGGCCGTAAGCCCTGCAAGCTCCTTCACAACGGAATATGCATCCTTGCCTTTCTCATCCCACGGCCAACTTGTAATGTCACCAAAAATATACAGGTCAGCACTGTCTCCGGTTGTTTCCAGTGAATAATATCTATTTCTCATTTTTCTTCTCCTTTCCCACCAAGGTCGTTGGTGTAATTCTTTGTAATGACTCTCTCCCTGCTAAATTCTGTATTCAGCTGCTCCAAGCCTACCATATCCCGAATTTCATCAAAGTTAAAGCCTATGCTTCGAAGTTTGTCCAAGTTGGCGGCGCTTTCAATGGTATCGATATGCTTATATTTGCTCAGGTCTACCCAAATACGCTCTCCTTTCAGAAAGTCGCTCTCCCCGACAAATTTTGCATTCATGGAATCATTGAGCACTTCTGCCACCCAGCTTACCGCATATGTAATAAACTCATTTGTGCTGTCCGCTTTTTCCGTGATTTCCCCCAGAAATACGGCTTTCGGAATATCAAACGCAAGGGCGGTTTCCGTAAATATTTCTTTTGAAATTTTTACAATGTCTTCACTGGAAACGTCCGTATTTATTTCCAGTTGCTTTGTTACAAGTCCAGCGCTATTTGTGATGATTTCAATATCATCCGATTCCAGTAATCTCTTCACTCCATCCTTGTACTCATCACTGGTCAGTTGCTTTTCCGTGCCATCCGGGTTTTTTTTCCTTATCATCTGCAGGCCATCCATTTCCAGCGCAAATTTCGGAATACTGGTCAGTTTTTTTACAGCACACATGGCACTTACTATATCGTCATACAGACTTATTATTTTTTTCAAATAAGCCTGTATTTTTTTATTCCTCGCTTTTAGGTGTAGTACCTCATTCGCCGTGAACGTCCTCCGAAGATATAATGATTCTTCATTTGACGTAATCTTTACATCCCTGTATATCTGTGGCAGAAGCACAGAATCATTGCATGAAAACCCATCTGCTATGTAAAGGCTCCCACTGATCAGACAGATCAGACATTCCGACTCTGTAAGCATCTTCCTTACCGCCTTCATCCAGAAGTCTGTCGCTGTCTCATTCGCATTTGGGCGGACATTCAGAATGTAATAAATATGGTCTTTTTCCCTCCCGCTTTTTCTTTGTACCACAAACTCGCTCTTGGCGATCGCCTTTGCAATCATCCCTACTGCTTTTTCCAGCGCCATTTTTGATATCTGCAGTCTTTTTACATCGACTTTGATTAACTCTACAGCACTCTGTCTGGTTCCGTCCCGTGCATTAAAAAACCAATCAAACATAAATAACCCTCTCTCTTAGCAAATCTTTTGAGTACATGGCAGCTACAAGCGCCATGAAACCATCATTTTTCCTTAGTTTCGGTTCAATCTTTCCAAACTGCTTATTTCCGTATTTATCAGTTGATACATTTGTATTATTGGTATACCATCGCATAATAGCAGATGGTCCGTAGTTTATCTTTCCTTCTGCGAACAGTTTTTCAATTTCAGGTGCAATAATTCCACATATGGAGCCAATCTTCCTAAGTGGTCTTAGCATTTCATTTGGATTCTGCTTTGTTTCCGGCCGTATTCCATAGGATTCAAATGCGATTTTGAACATCGTATATCGGTATGTATCCATAGTAATCTTCAGTACCATGTATTCTGACATTCGGTCGATACACCATCTTACGATCGTCTCGATTGGAATCACTGGCTCCTGAACCACCTCATAATCCTGAAATTCAGGAAGTCCGTAATTCTTAATAACGGGAAACTTTATGGAATCCAGGAATGGAGAATGTTCGCAGATCCAAGTGTGTTGTCTCCATATGTATTCCCCGTTCTCTTCCGTCAAAACACCTGCGGAAGCAAAATCCCTGATATCCGCATAGTCAATGGCCACAATGGCGGACTTGCCCTTGGTTTCTGGTGTCGGTCTCGGTGTTTTTTTCTCAATATCTTCATAACAGCACCTCAGAATATCTTCCCATTTACATACCGTCTGTTCTTCTTTTCTTGCAGGCAGATTCATCCTTTTTGTGATAAATTCCGGCCTTTTTGACGTAATTTTCTGCATCTCCATGTGATCTTTCAAAATCTGATTCGCCAATATTGGCATGTATTCCATGGACGGATTTGATTTATGCCACGCATCAGAATCATCTATCTCTTCCTTGTTATCAATTTTGCAAATAAAAGGAAAATAGCCCAATGGATTTTCCCCCGTCGTAAGAATCTCATTTATCATTGTTAATATTTCGTCTAGCGGGCCGTCTCTTATATATCCATTTGTCGTAATGATAAATTCCCTTGGATGCTTTACTTTTCCAAGCGCTGACTCAAATACATTGATCTGCTCATAATTTTCGTATGCATGTATTTCATTTAATACTAAACATCCTGGTCGCTTACCGTCCTTTGTGTCTGCGTTGGAAGTGTTATATTTTAGTTCTGATCCAGTTGCAATATTAGTTATTAGTTCTTTTGTTACTCTGAATTTTCCCTTCATTTTTGGAATATTCATGGCATCATAGGCAACTTTGAATGTATCCTTTATCTGTTTCTCGGAATTTGCGACGATCTCTACATGATAATTTCTCACTCCATAAAGTGGTGTTTGTAAAAAATTCACTAGCGGAACAACAAGGCCATCTTTACCATTTCCACGTCCCATAAATATTACAAATTTGGGGAACAATGGCATGTCATCTACATACATAAACGCAAATGCATATATGAATTTTTGATACAAAAACAACGGATAATAATATTTTTCGCAGTATTTTACACAATTTCGATATGTTTTTTCGTCAAAAAAAACATCGTTTCTTCTCAATGTTGGAAGCACGATATTTTCAATCAACAGACGTCTCTCTTTGTTAATCCAAGTTGGATGTTCCTTAGCATAGGCAAGATATTCATCAATTTCTTTACAGGTAATCATCTTCGTCATAGCCGTCCGACAGCGGCTCCCGGAGTTTTAGATCGTTTAATATCTTTAGCATGGTCGCAGTGGTCTTCTGCAAGTTCTGTATAGATTCGTTTGGTTTCTCAGTAGCTATGCCGTTTCCGTTAGTGGTCTTATACCGGATTCCCTTTTGTTTGATATCTGAAATCAACTTTTTCTTTAATTCCCAGTATGTCACGTAGTCATTAGCCAAATCTTCATAAAACTTTCCGGTCTTATTCTGCATCCGTAGCTGCTGTAGCAAAGATTCCGTCATTTGTTTCTTTGTCATCCTGTATCGCCGCCCTTCTGTTGTTATCGTCCCTGTCCTGCATCTATCCCTCCCCACCCCTCTCGCGCGAGAAATGTTTTTTTCTCCGGAGTCATGGCCACATTCCCGTTCTCCATTTTTGAAAAATCATTGAGAATTGCCCCGGGGGCGTCACCACCGTTCCTGCGATATCGGCTTCTTTCGTTTTGTAAATTGTCTGACCGTCCGGCCATGCCTGATGTTATGACACTGTGTACACAGGCTGATCAGGTTGTCATTATCCAACGCCAAGTCTGGACGTTCTGTCAGTTCCTTGATATGATGTACCTCACAAGCCCGACGGATCTCCCTGTCTTCTGCGGGAAGGAAATTATTCTGCCGCACTGCTTCGCGCAAACGCTTAGTGCAATCCTGGCATTCATGCCTGTCCCTCTCCAATATGCTGATACGCTTAGCCTTCCATTCTTTAGAATTATAAAATCTCTTTTTTCCCTTATCATTCATACTTGTCTGCCTCTGCATTGCTTGTTGCATAATAAAAAGAGACAACCAAAGTTATCTCTTACTTTACATTTTAAAATCCACCGCCAGACTATACGCCTAGCGGTAGGTACTGGAAGGTCTTATGGGTTCCTTTCAACTTTACCCAATACCATAATAACACAGAAGTGGGTTCAATTTGTCCCCAATTTTAATTTATTGAGATAATCATAAAATAACCTTCGATACCCATAAAATTCTGTTTTTCCTACAGATATCCTTCCAAGCTCTGCGTCATACATAACAAATTCATACGAAAGGTCCTGCGTTACACTTTTTAGTATGTATTTCCATATTGCCGGATTTGTTTGGACTGCTGCCTCCTCAATCATTCTGATGTCTCTCATGTATAGCGTGTTCTCTATCGCCTGCTGCTCTACCGGACTTCCCGCTGGCCCGCTACCCTTTGGCATGCCGTCTTGTTTCACAGAAGGGAGACCGTACTGGATTTTATTCTTTTTCTCGTCATATTGTTGACAAAATGCCTTTAGCTCTTTATACCTGTACTTTGAAATTCCATAATCTTCCCAGGTCATGTCGCGTAATCTCTTTTTATTTCCCACCGGAATCACCTCCTGCTGCCAACGTCATTACTTCCGCCATTCCCGTTTTGTCCGCTTATCCCGTAGGCCAATGATTTCCAGGCCGTGTATGTCCAGGACTGTATTGACTGCTTTGTAAATATCATGGATATGCTTCGGCATCCTGCCTGCTGCCCGGATTGCTTCCCCTGCTGCCCCGTCCGGATATCCCTCCCTATTTTTATTCATAGCCTCCTCACCTTCCTTTTCCTGCTGCCTTGTCTCGGTGTAAA
>ERZ781272.803-NODE-803-length-15854-cov-4.270523_pt1 | contig 15854 bp, 14 predicted proteins | sample MGYA00375850_ERZ781272 | MGnify/ENA primary metagenome ERZ781272 (study PRJEB29790, sample SAMN06051246) | human gut metagenome | host: Homo sapiens | place: USA: Cincinnati, Ohio | collected 2013-06-21 | study: EMG produced TPA metagenomics assembly of the Gut...
TCCGGCTGTCCTACCTTGTGCGCCGAAATACAAGTAGTAATGATGATTGGAAACACTCGCTGCAATTTCTTCACGTTTTCGGATTTCTGCATGTACTTATTGAACGCCTGTGCCTGTGCCAACGGATCGTCCCCGGCATCTAAAATATCACGCAGTTCCTGATATTTCGGTTCTTCAATTGTCTTGATATAGCGCGCAGAAGTATAGAACAGATATTGATAGAATTCTTCTTCATTCCGGTCAAGCAACAGCATGGCATCCGCATCGGACATTTCCCCAATCTGCCGGATACGCTCATCAATTTTCTGCATCTGATATCCCTGCAGATCCGCTTGAAACGGAATCAGATTCATTGCATTTTTGATATGTTCCTGATATTCCATCAGATGAGAAAGCGTCTCTTTCCGCTCCTTCAGATCCAAAATTTCCTCATACTCTTTCAGACGCGCAGAAAGCCTTTTTGCGCGGTCGATACGATCATCTTTGCGCTTGTCCAGTGTGGAAGCAAATACCTTTAAACACTGTACCTGGTTGCGCAAACGATTAATGTAGCGGATTGCCTCTTCGACTTTTTCCATATTTCCAAGCCGAAGCACGGGGAACGGAATATTCTTTCCATGGTACTTCAACGTCGATAGTTTCTCAAACACATTATCGATGGGAACATTATTGTAAGACGCAAATAAAACAGTCGCATTATTAAAAAAAGCCGTTACTATCGTGTTTATTATGGTATTTGTTTTTCCTGTGCCCGGCGGTCCCTGTATATAGGCAAGCGGATATTTCATAGCATTGTTGATTGCCAGCAACTGATCGAGATTGATATTCTGGTTGATCAACGCAATCGGATAGGCTTTCGTCCGGCGTGGTCGCTCCAACAGTTCTCCAAAAAAAGCTTTGATTGGATAGGTAATCTGCTGCTTTTCGAACATATCCAGTATCGCTTTGTATTCGTCGTGCAGATTCAGCACCACATCCATACCAAGGCCAAACACATAAGGCATATCATCCACGACGGATCTCGCACCGCCATGCCCGGTAATTGCATCTTTAATCTTTTCCAGATTCTTCTCAAAATCTTCCAGTAATTCATACTCATCCGCGTCCAGAAATCTGCGCGCATTTTCCTGCTGCCCGTCAACCGTAAACTGTGTGCAGACCGTAATATCTTCGTCCGGCTGAAACACTCGGTTTTTCACATCCAGATTCAAATTACGATATGCCAGTACATACAATCCCTTTGCCGTGTGAATGCTTAACACGTTCAAAGCAAGCTTCTTGATTTTCAGATTTCCACTTTTACGCTTTTCCCGCGACAACGTATATTGGAAATTTGACACAACTTCCTGAAACTGCTCATCTGTGAGCACATACTGCCCATTTTTCACACGATCTCCATCAACATAATGAATCAGCTCGTAATCCGTAATATATGGCGTTGTGTCGAGCCGGTTGCAGAGCTCCAGGTAATTCAGAATTTTTAGATTTGCTGTACTCGAAAAAAGCATTTTGTACCGTTCCGGATGCATCTCGATATCTTCGATCAGCTGCTTATTTTCCGGACAATATGTTCCCTCAATAACCTCTGTCGACAAAATGGAATCAATATATATTTTGTCGTATTCTCCCAGTGTATACAAGCCAAGATGCAGGCCATCCACTTTCAGGGTACGTTTTACCGGATTCAGATCACGAATACCGATCCAGTATTTTGTAATCTGATCCGCCTTGTTCCGGTATTCTATTTTCAGCCATTTTCCTTCATGGATGGCCCTGAAAATGTCTCTGCAAATCTGATTCATACACTATGCTCCTACAACGGTCTGTTGCTGTTTGTTTCTCTATGAATTATAATAAACGTTAAATGAGCTTGTAACAATACACAATCTGGAGAATTTTATTATGAAAATGACAACACTCTGCTACATCGAACAGGATGGAAAATATCTGATGCTCCATCGCACCAAAAAGAAAAATGATATCAATGAAGGAAAATGGATTGGTGTGGGTGGACATGCCGAGGGAAGCGAATCCCCGGAAGACTGTCTTTTGCGTGAAATAAAAGAAGAGACCGGACTCACCCTTACCTCGTACCGCTTTCGTGCCCTGATTACATTTGTGAGCGACCAGCAGGAACCTGAAATGATGTGTCTTTTCACCGCGGATGCATTCACCGGTGACCTTATCACCTGCAGCGAAGGAGACTTAAAATGGGTAAACAAAAGCGAGGTTCCCAACCTTCCTACCTGGGAAGGTGACGCCATATTTTTACGTCTCCTTCTGGAGGATGAACCTCGCTTTTTTACGCTGAAACTCGTATATGAAGGGGATCTGCTGGTGGAGAAAAAGTTAGCGTTTTACTAATTTTCTTCCTGATTTGGATACAATTCAGCTGTTTTCTCTCTTGTTATTGTTTCCATGATACTACTTACCTCCGCTACTTTTCTACGACATCTGCACCTTTTTCATAAGTAAAAGTCTGTAAAAATTTCCGGAGTCTGTCGGTTTTCGGATTTTCAAAAAACTCTTTTGGATTTCCCTCTTCCACGATTTTTCCGCCCTCAAGGAATACCATACGGTCTGCTACCGCTTTGGCAAACTGCATCTCATGTGTGACAATGACCATGGTTCTTCCCTCCTGTGCCAAAGCCAGCACAACGTCAAGAACCTCCCGCACCATCTCCGGGTCCAGCGCTGCGGTAATCTCGTCAAGAAGCAGCACCTCCGGATGCATGATCAGCGCACGCACGATAGCAACTCTCTGCTTTTGTCCACCGGAGAGCTGTCTTGGATAATTATCCTTCTTGGAGACCAGACCTACGCGCTCTAACAGTTCAAGCGCCTCTTTCTCCACTTCCGCACGGTTTCTTTTTTTGACCTTGATCGGTGCAAGCGTCACATTCTGCAGAATTGTCAGATGCGGAAAGAGGTCATAACTCTGGAATACCATGCCGATTTTTTCCCTGTTTTTGCTTAAGTTCTTCTTGTTCGGATTCACGACCTCGTCATCAAGCAGAACCTCTCCCTCCTGGATCTCCTCTAATCCATTCAGGCACCGGAGCAAAGTACTTTTTCCACAGCCGGATGGTCCGACAATCACGACCACTTCACCCTTTTTCACGGAAAGATCTATGTTTTCCAAAACACTTATATCATCATATCGTTTGCTTAAATTTTTGATGCGCAATATTTCGTCCATATCAGTTCTCCCATCGTTTTTCAAGATATTTTGAAAGGCAGCTTATCGGCCAGCAGGCGATAAAATACAAAAGAAAGACCGTTGCAAATATAGCAAATGCAGCATTTGGAGCGGTCTTTCGGTTTGCCTCTATAATCTGCTGTCCCACTTTTAACACTTCCACAATTCCGATCATCATAACAAGGCTCGTTGTCTTGATCATTCGGGTGATCAGGTTGATAGAAAGCGGAATCATTCTTCGAATGATCTGCGGAATAATCACATACTGATATGTCTGTCCGCGGCTAAGGCCAAGTGATTCACTGCTTTCATACTGAATCTTTGGAATGCTGATCAGAGAACCTCTGACCAGATCTGCCATCTCTGCAGTTCCCCAGAATACAAAAACAATAATGGACGCAGTCTCTGCCGACATATTAATGCCCATCGCTTTGGTTGCTCCAAAATATACAATGAACAAAAGCACGAGCTGTGGCATGATGCGCACAATCTCCAGATAAATTCTTGTGATCACCTGAACGGCTTTGTTCTTTGATGTCATAAGCATTCCAAGTAAAATTCCAAGCACCATACTGAGCACAACAGAGATCAAACTGATTCGAAGCGCCACCCAGAGTCCCTGCAAAAGCCGGATCATATTATTTCCTTTTAGTAAAATTTCAAATCCCATCTCGTTAATCTCCAAACATACGATATCTTGCTTTATGCTCGACCAGACTTCCTAAAATAGATACCGGAAGCAGCATGACAATATAGAATCCAACAAGCATAACCAGACATTCCGTTGTATTATAATACTGTCCAATCAAGTCTTTTGCAGTAAACATCAGGTCCATCAGACTGATTGCAGAAAATACACTGGTTTCTTTCAGCAGAAAGATAATATTCGCCACAATTGCCGGTACACTGATGGAAAAAGCCTGCGGAAGAATTACCGATCCAAACATCTGCAGCCGGTTCATTCCCAATGCCAGCGCAGATTCCGTCTGCGAAAGCGGCACGGCCTCCAGGCCGCTTCGGAAACTCTCTGCCATATAACTTCCACCCAAAAGTCCTAATCCAACGGCTCCGCACACTTCTGCAGATATGGAAAGACCAATCTTCGGAAGTCCAAAATAGATAAAGAACAGCTGCACCAGAAGCGGCGTATTGCGGAACAATTCCACGTACACTTTAACAATCTGTGACAGAACCGGAATCTTAAAATGCAGAATAAAAGCTGCAACAATTCCAATTCCGATTGAAAGTGCAATTCCTATCCATCCTATCTTTATTGTCAACAAGAATGCCTTTGTATACATCGGCATATAATTAAATATTACATCAAAATTCATGCTATCGCATCCTAACGCTTTCTATGATCTAATCGACCTGACAACCTTGTTCCGAGATTCTGGATAATCTGGAAAATAACGATCAGCAGCACGACCGTAACAATCATAATATCGGTCTGCCAACGATAATAACCATATCGTACCGCAATATCTCCAAGTCCGCCTCCACCGACGGTTCCTGACATTGCTGAATATCCAAGGAGCAGTCCGGTTGTGATGGTTGCTCCATTGATCAGTGAAGTTCTTGCCTCCACAAGAAGTACCTTAAAAATAATCTGCATATTGCTTGCGCCCATCGCTTTTGCCGCCTCGATGACACCAGCATCCACTTCGTTTAAAGAGGATTCTACGACTCTTGCGATGTATGGTGCTGCACAGATAACAAGCGGCACGATGGTTGCAGTCGAACCATAGCTTTTTCCTACAATGAGTCGTGTGAATGGAATCAGCAGAATCAACAGAATCAAGAACGGAATGCTTCGAATGATATTACAGATAAAATCTCCGATCCGGTAAATGATCCGGTTCGGATGCAGTCCCTTTTCACTTGTGACGTGAAGCAGCACGCCGAATGGTAATCCGATCACATATCCTATAATAGTCGAAAACAGCGTCATATACAAGGTGTCACGAATACCTTCTGCAATCATTTGTATTACTTGTTTATCAAACATTTTCTGTCACCTCCGTCACTACTAACCCGCGCTCTCTCAGATGAGCGATAATTTCATCCTGTGTTTCTTTTCCTGTCGGTAAGCCAAGAATCATCTCTCCAACGGCTTTTCCGCTTACATTCTTGGTTTCTGCCTTCAAAATATTGACCGGCACCTGGTATTGTAAAATAATATTCGAGATCACTGGCTCAAATGCGGAATTTTCCTGAAATACAATTCGAATCTTTCGTTCTACATCCAGATTCTCAACCGGTGTATAACGAATAGCTTTGCCGGATATCAATTCTTTCGCCGCATCGGACTGTGGATTTTCAAAAATCTTTTCAACCAGACCTTCTTCTACAAGATTTCCACTGTCTATGATTGCCACACGCTTACAGATTTCCGTAACAACTGACATCTGATGCGTAATAATGATAATGGTAATTCCCAGTGTTTCATTGATCTCTTTCAAGAGTTTTAAGATTGCGGCTGTCGTCTGTGGATCAAGTGCGCTCGTCGCCTCGTCGCACAACAGGATCTTCGGATTGGTAGCCAGTGCACGCGCGATAGCGACACGCTGCTTCTGTCCACCGGACAACTGTGATGGATACGCTTTTGCCTTTTCCTCCAGATTAACCGTCTTTAAAAGTTCTTCAGCTCGTTTTCTTGCCTCTTTCTTTTTTACACCGGCAATCTCAAGTGGAAAACAGATATTATCCAAAACATTTTTCTGCTCCAGAAGATTGAAATTCTGAAAGATCATGCCAATATCACTGCGCTTTTTGCGAAGCTGCTTCTCTGTCAGATCTGCCAGATCCACACCATCAATCAAAACCTGTCCTTCCGTTGGTTTCTCCAGATAATTGATGGACCGCACCAGCGTACTTTTTCCGGCTCCGGACATTCCGATAATTCCAAAAACATCGCCCTGCTCTATGGAAAGATTGATATTTTTTAACGCATGAACCTTGCGCCCTTTTATGTCAAATGTTTTTGTCAGATTTCTAATTTCAATTTCGCTCATCTTTTCACCAGTGACAAAGGAGGGATTTACGCCCTCCTTTCCTTTCCATGTTTATTTTTCGTAGAAAATAACTGCACCGTCATAAGTATCTTCAATAAATTTCTTGATTTCATCAGATCTGAGAACAGAAACAAGTGCTTTGATCTTGTCGCTGTTTTCGTTTCCTTCCTCTACTGCAATAATGTTTACATAAGTCTTTGCTGCAATTGAATCGCTTGCTTCGTATGCGATGGCATCTTTTCCTACAGAATATCCTGCCTCAAGTGCATAGTTTCCGTTTAAGACTACAAATTCAACTTCGTTTACAACTCTTGCAACCTGTGCTGCCTCAAGCTCTACAAACTCAAGGTTATGAGGATTCTCTGCAATATCATTTACTGTTGCGGTAAGACTTGTTTCGTCTTTTAACTTGATCAGACCATTGTCCTGCAGTAACAGGAGTGCTCTTGCCTCGTTGGTTGTATCGTTTGGAATCGCAATGCGGTCTCCATCTGCAATATCCTCAAGTTTGCTTTTGGTTCCCGGATAAATGCCGAATGGCTCATAATGAATGTCACCGGCATCTACAAGGTGTGTTCCCTGCTCTTCGTTAAAGCTATTTAAATATGGTAAATGTTCCATGTAGTTTGCATCAAATTCACCAGATTCTACAACAAGGTTTGGCTGTACATAATCATCAAATTCTGTTACTTCAAGGTCATATCCATAATCTTTTAAAATGTCTGCTGCTTTTGCTAAAATCTCTGCATGTGGAATTGGAGATGCTGCTACTTTAATGGTCTCTCCATTTCCTGGTGTAATGTCTAATTTACCTTCCTCTGTGGTTGCTTCTGTATCTGTTTTGTCTGCTGCATCTCCGCCGCCTTCGATTACCAGAGTATCTTCATAGTCTGCACCATATGTGTCAAGCAATGTTGCTTCATAATCTGCATGGAAGAAGTTCTCTTTTCCAAGGCTCTTGATCTCGTCGTTGATCCAGTTAAGCAGTGTGCTGTTGCCTTTTGTTACTGCCGGGGCAATGCTCTGCTGATCACCAAGGGAAGAAATTCCTACCACATAACCCTCATTTTCCTGCGCATATGCAATAACCTCTGTGTTATCGTTTGCCCATGCAACACCGGTTCCGTTCTCGAAAGCAGTCTTTGCAGCTGCGTAAGTATCAAACTTCTGAAGCTTGATATCCGGCTCATTCTTTTCCAGGTAAGTCTCTGCAGTCGTTCCGGAAATTACGATTACCTGATCATCTGCTCCGATCTGATCGAGACTCTTGATTACGTTATCTTCATGGGATACCACACCGAGTGCTACGTTCATGTATGGAAGTGCGAAATCTACTTTTTCTGCACGCTCATCTGTTACGGTAAAGTTTGCAAGGACAATGTCTACCTTTCCGGTCTCTAAGTACTCAACACGGTTTGCTGCCTCTGTGGATACATAATTGATTTTTACACCAAGATCTTTTCCAAGGCGCTCTGCAAAGTATACATCATATCCCTGATAATCACCGTTGTCATCTACATAACCGAATGGGTTTTTGTCAGAGAAAACACCGATATTGATTTCTCCGCTGTCTTTGATTTCATCTAATGTACGATAAACCTGATTGCCTTTATCAGCGGTCTTGGCTGATCCGCATCCTGCCAGAGCTGTCACTCCTAATGTTGCTGCTAAAACGCCAGTTACTAACTTCTTAAAAAAATTCTTTTTCATAATTTTCTCCTTCTAACATTATTTGTTTGCATTTTGTAAGTTTCTTTTTCACACCCTCTTGCATTTGCAAAGAAAAAGCCTGGATGTTTCTCCCAGGCAATGGCTTACATTAATCTGTATAACAAATTATTGCAAATAGGTGCATGACAAACGAGCCCTACACCCGGCCATATGATCTGCCTGGGAGTCCAGCATTCGACAGCACATACACATGTTGTTCAAAGTAAATACATTTCTCATTTTATCATGTCTCCTTTCATTTCATGGTTCGTATTATATCCCTGTATTCCTAGTATGTCAATAGGTTTTATAGTACTTTTTTAAAAAGTGTTTGTTCGATTATCTATACATAGGAATAAATTCCAATAAAAAGGGATCTTTTCCTGTGTACTACTGAAAAAGATCCCTTTTTTATATATCAAGATAAAGAAAAACAGAGCTAACATCGTATTGCTACAATGCCGCTCCGCAAAAGACTAGCTTTTTCTATGTGCTACATATTTTACACGTTCTTAAACCAACTTTCAACCACCAATTTAAGAAAATCAAAAGAACAAATTATATAGTCATCTCAGATTTTCTAATCGATTCCGTATAATCCCGTCTTTCGGATTTAACACTATAATTCTTTAGGGGTTTAAATATATATGATTTACTTCAAGTCAGCTTAATTGCTGGCTTTTTCTTATGTAAAAAAAATTTGACAAAAGTTTTTATTTTTACTTTACAATATAGTGCTATAGTGCTATAATAATAAAGGGTGATTTTATGTCTTATTTTTTAAAGAAAACAAACAATAAAAAAGGTACATATCTTCAGATTTATGAAAGCTATTATGATCCTGAACGCAAAGGTGGTGCTCACCGTTCTTTTAGACCGGTAGGATATATTCACGAACTTGTGGCCAGTGGAATAGATGATCCAATTTCACACTTTCAATCCGAAGTAGATGAACTTAATCGTCAGCATGATAAAAAGAAAGCAGCTGAAAAAATCAAAACTATTTCCGATGAATCTCCTGAAAAGCTTCTGGGATATTTCCCACTTAAAAACATCAATGATTCGCTTCGTACAAAACAATACATTGATATCATGCAGACCGCTACCGATTATAGGTTTAATGTTTATGATATGATGTCTGCTCTCATTTATTCCCGCGTCGTACATCCTTGTTCGAAGTCCAAAACTTATGATGAGGTTCTCCCAAAACTCTTCGAGAAATCAGATTTTTCTCTTGATCAGATTTATACAGGGCTTGAATACATGGGCTGGGAATATGAAAAGATTATTGAAATCTATAACCATCAGATAAACTTAAAATATAAATTTGATACGTCACACACTTACTTTGACTGCACCAACTTTTACTTTGAAATAGACCGTGAAGATGATTTCCGTAAGAAAGGACCGTCTAAAGAGAACAGGCATGAACCACTTGTTGGTCTTGGATTATTACTTGATGCAAACCAGATTCCCATTGGTATGAAATTATATCCCGGAAATGAAAGTGAAAAGCCTGTTATGAGAGATGTAATCGATGGGTTAAAAACACGTAATAACATTTCCGGGCGAACCATACAGGTTGCAGATAAAGGACTTAACTGTGGAAACAATATAATGCACGCATTAAAAGAAGGTGATGGATATATCTTCTCCAAGTCTGTAAAGACACTATCTGAAACAGAAAAAGTATGGGTTTTGCTTCCGAATGATTATCATGAGGTCAAAAATAAAAGTGGCGATGTTTTGTACAAAATCAAAGAATGCATTGATGATTTTGAGTATGTCATAGACGGTGAAAATGGTCATAAAAGAAAAGTTAAATTTACAGAAAAGCGTGTAGTAACATATAACCCAACCCTCGCTAAAAAACAGCTTTATGAAATCAACAAGCTTGTGGAAAAGGCTCAAAACCTTAAAGCATCTCAAGCCAAAAAGTCTGAGTATGGTGAGTGTGCCAAGTATGTCAACTTCGTTTCCACTGATAAAAAGGGAAAGGAAACTGATGGCAGAGTAAAAGTCATAATGAACGACAAAGCCATTGAAAATGCCCGCAGGCTTGCAGGCTACAACATGCTTGTGACATCTGAGTTAAAGATGTCAGCTCAGGAAATATACAAGGCCTATCACAATCTATGGCGGATTGAAGAATCATTTAGGATGATGAAATCTGAGTTGGATGCAAGACCGGTATATCTGCAAAAAGAACAGACCATAACCGGACATTTTTTAATCTGTTACCTCGCAGTCCTGCTTACAAGATTGCTGCAGTTTAAAGTATTAAAAAATGAATTCAGCTCCGAGGAAATTTTCTCATTCATCAGAGATTTCAGAGTTGCAAAAATATCCGACAGAAAGTATATGAATTTAGCACGGAACAGCATGTTTATAAAAAAACTAACCGAAAAAACAGGGCTGCCAATTACATCTTATTTTCTCTCGAATGGACAGATTAAAAAAGTGCTAAGCCACAGATTTTAAAACGTGGCTTAGCACTATATTTCGCATCTCAAACCCGAAAGTCAGGTTCCATAATATGTCAACACTTTTTGCTTACAGTTTTCAACTTCTCTTCTTCTCTCTTAGCTGCAGATACATCAGATAAGTAAGTATTCCATCAAACACTTCATCAATATCATCATCAAGCCAGCGTTTATCGCTTCTGTCAACCTTCGACTTATATGCCTTGTCTCCAAACACTTTTTCTATTCTTCGCACGATATCATTCATGTTGTTCTCACGCATACCGCTGTCATCGAATATAAGAACATGAAAGCAATTAAGCAAATTATCTTCTTTCAGCTTGCCACACTGATAATACATATCATAGATATCTTTGTACCTTGTGCTAAATGGACCGAACTTAAGCAATGACCTCAGTTTTTCTGAGAACATCTGCTCCCTTGAGTTAATCAGCAAAGAAGCTCCTTCATCATCAAATGCAATATCAAAGCAATACTCTTCCTGCTCAATATCAAGATGTTTATGTACGCCAAGGTCTATCTTACTTTCGATAGTATTGTTAAAGTTATCCCTGATATGTATAAATACCCTTTTCCCGTTGTAGTCCTGCTGATTTAATTCTGTTATGTCTCCAACTCTTGTGATTGTAATTCCATCAATCGTATTAAGCTTTTCAATAAACAGATCTATGGATTCGTCAGCCAGTGAAAACCTGATAAAATCTATATCCATATCCTGAGTGGCACGACGAACCTCATTCGTTATGCTTCTCATAACCACGCCGCCCTTAATGGTCGCATTGCGTGATAGAGGACTTAACGACAGTGCCTTAAGAACAATATCCTGACAAACACGAGCTTCCGCATCATCCGGCTCATAACCTATTTTCTTCATTTCCTCCGTAAGTTCATGCAAATTCATTAAAATACCTCCATCTGTAATGCTTCCATAACCTTCTTGGCTTTTGGAAGCTTTTCGGCATATTCCTGCACCGCCTCAACGTCCAACTGATATACAAGTTTCCGGTAATTGCTGATTATCTCTTTATAATAATCAAAAGGCAGACTGTTTTTGTGCCTTATCAATTCAACAAGCATACGCTCCCGGCTGAATATCCTTATATGCGAACCGTTATATTCCTTAAGAACCGTTCCAAGCTCAAGACTGTCATTATTATCATAATATTGCACAATCCTCTTGTCCTTTATTTTCGTAGAATCCTTATCCGTAATCAAGTAATATTTCTTCGGAATCGTATCCGTAAGCCCAAGATAATAAAATGCACTATTCATCGTAAATACGGCATAAGGGTATGTCTTTCCGATTATCTCAAGTTCTTTTTCGGGCTTTCCGTCAGAATACACACCTCTTGATATCTTCACCAGCTCGCCCGATGATATGGCTTTACGCATTGAATAATCCGTATGATATTTTTCTTTGCATTCCTTGTATGAATATAGCATATTTATCACCTCTTTTAATAAAATCCGTAATTTTATTGTTTCTACGGATTTTACATAAATTATAACACCCTCACAGCAATAATTCAATTATTTTAACAGTAAAATCCGTAAAATATAATATTTTACGGATTTTATATAAATCAATTCATCGCAAAGTGAATTCTAAGGCAATACCTATCCTATCAATCATTTGTAAATCAGTAAACCAATATCCTAAAACCTGCTTTCATTCTCCCCATATATACGCCGGGTCCACAAAATTCTTCTCATTTATCTTATCAAAATCAGCTCTTGTTATTTCATTGATCTGATAATATCTCGGCTTGGGATTGCCGAATCCGGTTGTTACAAGGTACACCTTACCATCTGCCCGAACCACTTTCTCCATCTTCTCATACTCTGTCATCTTATCGGTAATATATGTTTTCTTGAAGTCAGAAATAGTATTTCTGATAAAAATATTAACATCATCATATCCTCTGATACCGGCAGTAAGCACCTTTCCATTTGTCAGCTCTGCTTTGACGGTACATTCCGTGTACTCGGTACGATAATCATCGTCCCCAAAGACCTTATATAACAATCCCTTATCCGTTATATGATAGCGCTTCGCCACAGCAGGATCACCTTCAATACTCCAGCTTCTCACGCTCTCATCCGTTCCAGACACCGTAAACTGAAATGAATAATTGTATGCTGTATTCTTTTTGATGTAAGGAACCGCATAGTCCGGAAGATAATGGATTACAACCGAAGATGCATTAAGCGAAGGATTATCAGCTTTCTTCTGCTCCAGATCTTTCACTACAGATACCCTACATGTATATTTCCTGCCCTTGTAAATCGCTGTAATCTTAGCATTCCCACATTTCTTTGCTCTTAATACAGCCTTGTTCTTCTTGTTGGAGTAAATGCTCACAACCTTTTTGTTACTGCTCTTCCATTTAATTTTTTTCGTCTTAACAGACTTCGGAACACCCTTTAAGAAAATGTTATAAAACTCTCCTCGTTCCATAGTCTTGGAAGTATAAGATAATCTGTACTTCTTCTTACTCTTTGCTTCCACCTCTGTGACGGACAAAAAGACAAATGCCATGCATACCGCTAAAGCCAGACACAGACACCTTACTGCTAAACTCCTGCCACCAATTACACTTCTTAAATTCTTGGATACCTTTCTTTTCATAGTACCGCCGCCTTTCATAGATATTTTAGGTCGGCAGCCCACTCTTAACAAAGCAAAACCGAAACTAATTCCTACGTGAGCAAGCCTTGATATAACAATTACTGTTCTTTGCGTTCGATAATAAATTCAAATAGTTCTCGAACCAAGATTTCCATTATGTTTTGTCCTTCACAAACTCCAACCAGTCTTTAACTCTAGGATACCCATGTGGATGTACTGTGTGTTCTTCTTTTGCATTGACTGCCGATAAAATCCTGTCCCGGTACATGAGTCCCCTCTGAATACTGTAAAATCCAAAAAATATCGCTACGAAACAAGAAAGTGTCTTCGACACTCTCAACTCCCCTGACCCCTCATTCATGAGGGGAAGGGGTTTTCCTTTGTCTTTCTTTATTGTAAAATTCTATTATGAATATATTACAATCCATCTTTACCGATTATTATGAACACATCATTTACGAACTCCATCCTCGTCCTGCTGTCATTGAAAATGTCAACAAGATGATTCATTGTGGTGACCCTTCTCACGGTGGTGCCATGTATGGCTGTCCTCATTGTGGTAATCTTATATTTGTTCCATTCCGCTGTAAAAGCCGTTTTTGTCCTTCCTGCGGAAACAAATACAACCAGCTTCGTTCTTTCCATATGTCATGCAAGCTCGTTTCCTGTGTTCATCGCCATTGTGTTTTCACTATCCCGGAAGAACTTCGCATTTATTTTCTCAAAGACAGATCTCTCTTAAATTGTTTATTTCACTCTGTCCGTGACGTTGTCCTTCGTATGTTTTCCAAAGTGAATAAAACTGAAAACTTTACTCCCGGATTTATCTGTGTTCTTCACACCTTTGGGCGTGACTTAAAATGGAATCCTCATATCCATGCCCTCATATCCGAGGGCGGCGCTGGCAACATCACTCCCTGGCGTCCTGTCAAACATTTTGACTATAACTTTCTTCGTAATGCTTTTCGTAAAGTGCTGCTTGAACAGCTTACTTCCCGCATTGGTTCAACTTTTCGCAAAGTTAAAAATGAAATGTACACGAAATATGCCGATGGTTTTTATGTTCGTGCAAAGCCTAATCTTTGCACTCCTGATACACCATTAAATACATCAGCCGTTACCTTGGCAGACCTGTTATTGCCACATCGCGTATTATTAATTATGACGGCGAAAATGTAACCTTTCATTACACCAGACACGAAGACAACAAAACGGTTACCGAAACCATTCCTGCTTTAGCCTTCATCCAAAAACTGATTGCCCACATCCCAGAAAAGCATTTCAAAATGCTTCGCTACTATGGGATATATGCCAAACATCATAAACAGGAAAAAAATCTTCGTAAATGTATTTCTGCTGGAAAACAACGTTTTCTACGTTCTATTCAGGACTGGCGGCAATCCATTCTACTCTCTTTCGGATATGACCCTCTCTGTTGTTCCGAGTGTGGTACTTCTATGTTGGTTTTAGAAGTTTACCATAAAAAACTGCACTATTTGAACAATATCGAAAGGTTATGGAATATGGATAAATCCATGCTCATAATAATTCTTTCTCCATAGTCAGATAGTGCAGCTACCCTAAACCAAAACAAAAAACTTCATAAACAACGTCATGGCGAATCCACCATTCGCTCTTTTGTCATGTCATTTTTTATTTCTAGTTCATTATACACTATTTCTGACGATTTGAGGAATTTCCTATAAATCAAAAAGAGGACATCTTCTAAATTTCTTTAGAAAATGTCCTCTAAGTAATACAATCTTTAATTTTTCAGACTAAGCAATCTGTACTAACCTGTACTAATCTTTTTTTGACTATGCCAAAAATTGGTCAAATCTTGGTCAAAACCCCTTGACCAACTATATATTTTAGTACATCCAAGTGCTGAAACCCTTGATTTTCCTGCATTCTTACTTATCAATAGACTTCATTGTCGGGACGACTGCTCACAATAATGTCGCTATCCTGCATTATCATGCAATCCCAACAAGTCATCGAACAACACATTTGTCGTTATCCTGCACCGTACTGCACCATACATTGGAATATCTGTGGCACAGATGTGGTACTCAGCATTTTTTTGTGGTACTTGGGAGTCCATCAAGGACTCTTCCTAAATGACATCATGATCATTTAACTGATCAAATATATCCTTCTTTTTGCTCTCCGATACTTCGGCGTAGATGTCCAGGGTTGTCTGGATATCCTTATGCCCCATAACGGATTGTATTACCTTAACATTGGTTTCATTCTCACAAAGCCTCGTACAGAATGTATGCCTTGTGATGTGGCAGCTGAAATCCGGTATAATCACCGGCTCTCTGCCTTCTTTCTTTGCATCCACTATTTCCTTTGCGTTATGATCCGATACTATGCGCTTTATTACCTTATTCACACCAGCCGGATTGAGCAGCCCGCCAAAACGATTACAAAAGATGAAGTTCTTCATTCCTCCAAGCTCTACAACGCAATGATAGCCGTACTTTTCCTGGTTCTCTTTTTCAAGCTCCAGAGCTTCCTTGACCTTCTTGAGCATCGGAATAGTTCTGATACCCGCCTCTGTCTTTGGAAGTGCAAGCTCATATTCACATTTGTAGTTCTTGTCAGATCTCGGATAATAGGTAATATCGTGATCAATGGTTATAATCCCATTATCCATATCGGCATCATCCCAACGCAGACCGATAACCTCTCCTATACGGCATCCAGTACCGAACATCACGGTAAACAGTGGCTTCCATTTCAGATTCTTCTGAAGATTAAGACAATCAAGGAATGCCCTTTCTTCCTCTATTGTGAGTGCATGTCTTACCCCG
>ERZ781272.806-NODE-806-length-15824-cov-4.038683_pt1 | contig 15824 bp, 15 predicted proteins | sample MGYA00375850_ERZ781272 | MGnify/ENA primary metagenome ERZ781272 (study PRJEB29790, sample SAMN06051246) | human gut metagenome | host: Homo sapiens | place: USA: Cincinnati, Ohio | collected 2013-06-21 | study: EMG produced TPA metagenomics assembly of the Gut...
AATGTTCAGTGCCAACAAACTATTGGCATAATCACTCAAAATTCCGAGAGATCATTATATTGCAATATGTTTACCAATTTTATTTTCCATAAATTGTTACCTCTTTATCCTTATTTCTATCATTTCACTCAATTTTCTTTTCCGCCCCACAGCCAGATACTTTTTAAATATTGTATTCTTCCACAATCTGCTGTTGTTCAAAAAAGTATCCATAGACCTTTTTTCTGATTTCATTAAAATAATAATCATTTCTGTCTCTTGGTCTTGGTAGATTGACGTTAATAATATCCCTGATAACACCTGGCTGTTTGCCCAGCACAATTATTCTGTTAGATAAATATATGGCTTCATCAATATCATGTGTAACCATTATCATTGTAGTATTTCTTTCATGCTTAATATTAATCAATTCGTCCTGAAGCTGGATTTTTGTAAATGCATCAAGTGCTCCAAATGGTTCATCTAAAAATATTACATCTGGCTGATTTACAAGAGTTCTTGCAATATTCGCACGCTGAGCCATTCCCCCTGATAAAGTTTTAGGAAGATTGTTTTCAAATCCTTTTAGCCCAACAAGTTTGATAACTTCACGGGCCTTTTCCTTCTTCTGCGCCGTTGTTCCTTCATCTAATGCGAAAATTATATTCTTTTCTACACTAAGCCAGGGAAAAAGTCTGTTCTCCTGAAAAACAAATCCTCTACTCTTACTTGGTTTTGTGATTCTTTCTCCATCAATATAAATATCACCTTTATACTCGGAATCTAAACCTTCCATTGCTCTAATCAGTGTACTTTTACCGCATCCACTGCTGCCAACTATACAGATCAGTTCTCCCTTTTTTACGGAAAAATTAATATCCTTAAGCACCTCTAATAACCCATTTGAATTTTCAAAGGATCTGGAGACATGCTCAACACTAATGTATTCCTTAACGCTTTCACTCATACTTATACCTCCTTAGCCTCATATATCTCCATTACCTTTGAATTACATATTCCAGGCAAGAACTATACTTTCAATTTTACGTAAAATTACATCCATAAGCTTTCCAACTATACCAATTGACAATATTCCGCAAATAACAACATCCATAAGTCCATAATTTCTCGCATTTGAAATCATATATCCAATTCCATCTGTAGATGCTACCAACTCTGCCGCAACCACACAGGTCCAGCAAGATCCCAGTGCTACTCTTAAGCCTGTAAATATGCTTGGAAGAGCTGCTGGAAATATAAGATGTAGAATGTACTTTTTCTTAGGTGTCTCCATTACAGATGCTACCTCTAACAGTTTTTTATCTGTGTATCTTATTCCGTCAATTACATTCAGAAGAATCGTGAAAAAGCCTCCAAGAAAAATCAAAAATACTTTTGATTCTTCTCCTATTCCAACCCATAAAATAACCAGCGGAATCCATGCAATAGGTGGAATTGGTTTTATAAGTTGAATCAGCCAGTCAGATAATCTCTGAAAATGTGGTGATAATCCAATTATAATTCCAAAACTGATTCCAAAAACTGCGGCCAGACAATACCCCTTGATCACTCGTCCAAAGCTTACTCCCAGATTAATGAAGAGACTTCCATCAACAATCTTACTCCAGATTGTTGAAATCATAGTTGTAAACTTTGGAAATAAAACTCCCGAATAATTACTCTGTGAAGTAACAAGGTACCAGATCACAAGCAAGATAACTACCGGTGCAATCTTCTCAAACTGATAAAATAGCTTTTTACCTTGATTTTCATTAATTTTCTTATTCTCTATTGTCATTTTATTTTCTGTGCTCCATTATTCAAATCAATTACTTCGCCATTAATGTACTCTGGTGCAGATGTTGCCAGCCAGTAAATCACCTCTGCAATTTCTTCTGGTTTTGCAACTCTTTGAAGATATGTACGCTGCCTTACCGTTTCAAATCTCTCTGAATATTCCGAATTCTCTATCATTTCCGTTTTTACCGGACCAGGAGCAATTGCGTTTAGAACAACTCCTTGCGGTCCTAAAATTGCAGCATAAGTTTTTGTTACATTTATCAGCCCTGCTTTTGTTATTCCATACCAGATATCCGGATGACCAACTTCGCCAGCCTGAGACGCAATATTGATTACCCGTCCACTCTTTTCCTTCTTCCAATATGGTGCAAAAGCATTAATAAATTCAATTGGCGCCCGCAAATTTACATTTACAATTTTATGAATATCTTCCTCCGGATAATTGTCATAGGGTTTCTGACTATCGATTCCTGCATTATTGACAAGAATGTCAACATCACCAATTTTTTTTGCTAATGTCTTTATTTCTGAAACCTTTGCTAAATCAAATGAGAAAATCCGGATTCCTTCTTCATGGAAATTTGAAAAATCACGCCCTACAATCGCAACCTCATATCCATTGTCAAGAAATCTCTTTGCAGCAACCAATCCAATTCCCTTTGTACCACCTGTAATCAATACTTTCTTAGCCATATTCGATTTCTCCTTTTTTAGTAAGTCAGATACGACTTCACTTCCTCATCTTCAATAAATTGAAAATCAACTGCATCCTTTACTGTTACATGAGTTTTAACAAATTCGTTGTCGTATAAAAAATCTGCTGTAATTTGTAAATCAGCCACATCTTCGTCTGTAATAGCAATTGGAAAGTTTGCTCCCTCTAATGCACTAACAAGAAGCTCCTTATCTAACCCGTAGTAATCTTTGTATTTTTCTGCATATCCATCAATATCACTTTTCACTTCCTGCGCGGCCCTTGCATACTGTCTGATAAAAATCTGGACAATTTCCGGATTTGCATTAATGTATTCTGTACGACCAAAAATAGTATTTTCAGCAAGAAAGATTCCCGTTCCATCTGCCAGAAGCCTATTACCTTCCGTATTTACTGATTTGGTCAATGTAGGAGCCCATGTAGCAATTGCATCAACCTGTCCTGTTGCGAGTGCTTCAATCTGCTCAGATGTTGCAAGATTTACGACTTCTATATCTGCTGATGTAAGACCTTCCTTCTTGAGAAGTCTGTCAAGTAAATCCTGAACAATAGAACCTACTACAAGCCCAACCTTTTTCCCTTTTAGGTCTGCAACTGTATTAATTCCTGAATCCTCTTTTACAACAACTCCTTCTGTCTGCTCACCATTAGTAGAAATTCCTATATATGTTCTGTCCTGACCTGCTGCCTTTCCAGCAATAGATGGTACATTTCCCATCACTCCTATATCCTGCTGACCTGCTGCAAAAGATTCGTTCTCTGGTGGACCTGACTCGAATTCCGTCCATTTTACATCAACATCATATCCTGCTTCCTTTAATGCCTCGTCGAGCCACCCATTTTCTGATAAAAGCTTAAGCGGAATATAGCCTGGTGCAGGCTGGAATGCTATATTCAATGTATCTGCTGCATTTTTCTGATCTGATGAACCGGAATCTTTACTCCCACATGCAGTTAGTCCTATAAGCAATGCAACACTTAATCCTATTGCTACAATTTTTTTAATTACTTTATTTTTCTCAATATTCATAATCGATGTCTCCATATCATAATATTCCACATTTTTTAAACCTGACTTGGTGCTAATCCCTGCTCCAGTCTAAGCAAATCATGCGCAACTGTATCAGGCTCAGCTGTTGTGTCCCTGAGTCGTTCATATGTAAGCCCGTACTGTCGATAGATATTTACGGTCTTCTCAAACACATCCCAATGCCAATCCGGATCAGGTGTACGATGCCCCTCTAATGCAGATCCTACATTTACATACCACTGACTTGGAAGTGCATTTACACCTTTTTCAACTAATATCTCAATACCTTCGAGAAGCGATTCTTTTGGTTCAATTCCAGATACTAAGGTTGATCTGACATGCTGTTTTCCAAATACCTCAACCTCATATTCAATCGCCTTTAACCAGTTTTCCCGTCCTCCACAAAATTCGGATTTACCAGGGCAGATTACATCAAACATTCTCTCATTCCAAATTTCAATATTTGTTGCAATACTGTTAAATCCAACTTCCTTAAACTTCTCAATTGCCGAGAAATCGCTTGGCGCACCGACACAGGCGGTACCATTGAAATCAATTAAACCAGTCGCATCCTGAATTGCCTCCGCTATATCAGCATAAATATCGACTTCCCTTCTTTCTGGTACAAAACCACCACTTACTGTAAGATGTCTGTATCCAAGGTCATATGTATATTTAATTGTCTCTGCAATCTGCTTTGCCTGTTTCCATTGAATATTCTGTTCATCAGCATAAAGCGACTTTGTCTCATTGATATTACAGAACAAGCAATCCTTTCCTTTTTCTTTTAAGCAGCATTCGTTACTATATACGATAAATAAGCTTCCATAACCTACATCTGTTGCGAGAGTTCTCATATCCGCCCCGTCCGATGTCTTTTTATCATAATAATCAGGTCTCTCTACAAATTTGATATTCTCAAGAATAATCCGTCCATTATTAATGATATTAAATACATTATCTGTTCTTACCAGTTTGTATGGACTATTATTATTCCATCTAATCTGTGTTCTATATCCACCTGCTGGCATATAAAAACATGCTGGAAATTCAATCTGCCTGTGTGCATGTCTGTCAGGAGTGAAAAGTACATTCACTCTCTCTCCGTATTTTTGTGAGACACCTATTCCATCAAAAATATGTTCATCAAACGCTAATCCTTCTACCTGAATTGCATTTTTCAATCTGATTGATTCTTTTAATTCTTCCTTTGAAGATCCAGTATCACTAGTAATGCAAGCTTCCATTTCTTCAACAGCTTTTAAAGCCTCTTCTACATCGTTTTGAGCTAATTTTAAATTGGAATCTTTCATAAAGTTACTTCTCCTTATATTTTTATATTATGTTTAATAATTATATGGTATCACTACTAAAATGTAAGTTCAAGGAATATAAATTTAAAGAGTAATAATATTTAGGAGGGAAGGGTACAGTTGATAGCTGGGAGTTGACAGTTGGTAATTAATTAAAAAGAATAATACATATTTAATTAATTGTTCAGTATCAATTATCAATTATTAACTGTATAAGTATAATGATAAATTATATTTGGTTTTTGTTAATTTTTCTAGGGGGAATTGTTGGCTTAATTAATGGAAATGGTGAAGTGATATCAAAATCTATAGTTAATTCTTGTGGAAATACAGTAACGTTTATGATAGAGCTTGCAGGAATAATGTGTTTTTGGTGTGGGGTTATGAAAATTGCAGAAAAAAGTGGATTTACAGAAAAATTATCCAAAATACTAAAACCTGTATTAAAGCTTATATTTAAAGATGCTGCAAAGGATGAGAAAGCTCTTGGAGCAATAGTTATGAATCTTACAGCAAATATGATGGGATTATCAAATGCAGCAACTCCATTTGGAATTAGAGCTATGGAAGAAATGGACAGGCTGAATCCTAATAAAGGGACTACAACAAATGATATGTCACTTTTTTTAGTATTAAATGCAGCATGTATTCAGCTAGTGCCTACAACAATAATATCAATCAGAGCAGCCTGTAATTCAGTTAATCCAGGAATAATTATAGTACCAGCAATTATATCAACAACTGTGGCGGCAATAGTTGGAGTATGTTCGTGTAAACTTTTAGAGAGGTACTTTTGATTATGATTAATTATTTAAGTAAAAGTATAATACCAATAATACTGCTTATAATTATAACTTATGGAATGCTGAAAGAAAGGAAGGTTTATGAGTGGTTCATAGAAGGTGCAAAAGAAGGTCTTGGCGTAGTAATGAGAATCTTCCCATATATTTTAGCAATGATAATAGCTGTACAGATTTTTAGAGAAGCAAAACTCATGGATGCATTAAACAACATAGCAGGACCTATTGTAAATCTTATAGGATTGCCAAAAGAGTTACTGCCACTTGTTATTATAAAGCCTTTATCAGGCAGTGGAGCAATAGGTGTGTTTACTGAAATAATTAAAAATTTTGGACCAGATACAAAGATAGGACTTATAGCATCTGTAATCATGGGTACTACAGAAACTATTTTTTATACAATAACAGTCTACTTTGGTGCAGTTAAGGTAAAAAAAATTAGACATACTTTATGGGCAGCTGTAATTGCTGATATAACTGCAATGATAATGGCTATTTTAATGGTTAACTTATTGATTATTAAATAAGCAGAGTCAAACTTAAATATAGAAAATAAAAAAATTAAAATTAAATGTTGACATTAACGCAACGTAATACCTTATGATGAAATTGTCAGGAGGTACAAAGTCATGGAATATACAATAAAAAGATTAGCTGAACTTGCTGGTGTTAGTGCACGAACACTCAGATATTATGATGAAATTGGTTTATTAAGGCCATGTAGAATAAATTCAGAAGGTTACAGAATTTATGGAGAAAGAGAAGTAGATTTATTACAACAAATATTATTTTATAAATCTATGGATATGAAGTTAGAAGAAATTCAAAAAATTATTTCTAATCCAGATTTTGATACTAAAAAAGCTTTAGAGGAACATTACGAAAAGCTTATCTCCAGACGAAAGCAACTTGATCAATTAATATTGACGGTTGAAAAAACATTAGCATATAAAAAGGGAGAGATAGAAATGTCTGATAAAGAGAAATTTGAAGGATTAAAGAAGGAAAAGATAGCTAAAAATGAAGCTATGTATGGCAAGGAAATTAGAAATAAATATGGAGAAGATGTAGTTGAAGCTTCAAATAATAAATTCTTAAATATGAGCGAAGAAAATTTTAATGAAATGCAGAAGACTGAAGATGAAATGTTTGAATTATTGTCAAAAGTTATTAAAACAAAAGATTTAGAATGTGATGAAGCCCAAAAGGTATATGAAAAGCATAAGAAATGGCTAGAGTTTTCATGGCCATCATATTCAAAGGAAGCTCATGCTGGACTTGCAGAAATGTATATAGCTGATGAAAGATTTTCAAAATACTATAATGATAAACTAGGAGAAAATGCAGTAGAAGTATTACACGATATAATTGTAAGATATACTAAATATAAATTAATAATTTGATTTTCATAAAATATGGTGAGTAGTATAATAATAGTAGTATACTACTCATTTTATTTAAGACCAGCTATAAAAAGTCAATAACTTCTTATAAGGTCTAAAAAGGGTATAAGAAACTAAGGAGAATGCGTGATGAATAATAGTGTGTTTATTAAAAATAGAGAAAACTTAATTAATCAAATAGATGATGATTCAATATTAATAGCTTTTGCAGGGCATGCGCCTAAGAAGACAGGCGATGAACTATATCAGTTTACTCAAAATAGAAATTTTTATTACTTAACTGGTATAGTAGAGCCACATCATATAGTTGTGTTATCTAAAATAAAAGGAAAAGTAACAGAAAAGTTATTTTTAAAAGAAATAAACTTGGATGAAGAAATGTGGAATGGAAAAACATTAAGAGATACAGAAGGAAAAGATATTTCGGGAATTAAAGAAGTAGTCTATATGAATGACTTTTATTCATATTTGAATTCACAAATTAAAGGTACGGAACAAATTAATTTATATTTAGATTTAGATAAGGAAAATATCGAAGAAGATGATTCAGAAGCATTAAAATTTTCAAAAGAAATGAGAAATAAATATCCTCAAATAGTTATAAAGAATTTTTCAAATAAAATTATTCCTTTAAGAATGATAAAAAATGATGAAGAAATAAAAGAAATGAAAAAGGCAATTGAAATAACTATAAGAGGAGTTAAATCTCTTATGAATAATGCTAAGCCTGGTCTTAAAGAATATGAGCTTGAAGCTTATTTTGATTTTGAATGTAAAAGAAGTGGAGCAAAAGATTTTGCATTTTCAACTATAGCAGCAGCTGGAAAAAATGCTACTATACTTCATTATGTATCTAATGATAGTGAGATAAAGGAAAATGATTTAATATTATTTGATTTAGGGGCACAATGGAATTTATACAATGCAGATATTACGAGGACATTCCCTGCAAATGGTAAGTTTACTGACAGGCAAAGAGAAGTTTATGAAGCAGTTTTAAGAGTGAACAAAGCTGTAATAGAAAAAATAAAGCCAGGGGTTGTTTATAAAGAATTAAATGCATGGTCTAAAGATTTAATTGCAGAAGAGTGTATTAAGCTTGGAATAATTAAAGAAAAAGAAGAAGTAAGCAAATATTATTGGCATAGCATTGGACATAATTTAGGATTAGACACTCATGATTTAGAACCTCAAGGAAGAGAATTTGTATTTGAAAAAGGAATGGTATTTACAGTTGAACCTGGAATTTATATTTCAGAAGAAGGGATTGGAATTAGAATAGAAGATGATGTTTTAGTAACTGAAGATGGATGTGAAGTTTTAACTAAGGACATGATAAAAGAAGTAAAAGATATAGAAGAATTTATGAAGAATAGATAATCTTTAAAAATTTGAATATAAATAATTATAAACCAGAATAATATATTTAAGTTATATTGTAGTTAGGAGATGATTTATATGTTAGAAGAAATGAAAAAATTATGTCTGGCAGCTGTTGGTGCAGCAGCAATTACCTATGATAAAACAATTGATATTATAAATGATTTGGTTGAAAAAGGAAAAATAACAGTAGAGGAAGGAAAAGAATTATCAGAAGAACTAAAGAAAAATATTACTACTAAGGCAGAAGTAGCAAAAAATAAAGCAATTGATATGAAGCCATTGACAAAAGATAGTGTTCAAGATGTCTTAGAAAATTTAAACTTAGCTACTAAAAGTGATATAGAGAGCTTAAAAATTAGAATTAATGAACTTGAAGAAAAAATTAATAATAAGTAAAAGAGAAACAGAAGGTGTAAGTTTTATATGAATTTTACATCTTCTATTTATATAAAATTAGTATATACTTTTTAAAAGTGAAGATTTTAATTAATAATTTATATGTTGCCTTTGAATGGGTTATTATTTTGAAAGAGGATATTATTTATGAAAGAAAAGCCATCAAGTAGATTTAGAGAAATAATAATGGTATTTGCTAAATATGGATTTGGATATATTTTCGATAGAAAAGATGAAGAACAAAAAAAATCTCCTGCTAATTTAAGAAAATCTTTTGAAGATTTAGGTCCAACATTTATTAAGATAGGTCAAATATTAAGTACCAGACCAGATTTATTGCCAAAAGAATACATAGATGAGTTAGTTAAGTTACAAGATTCAGCGATAGTGGAAAATTTTGACGATATGAAGTTAGTTTTTGAAAAATCACTGAACACAACTATAGATGAAAGTTTTCAATATCTTAATAGGGCTCCAATAGCATCAGCATCTATAGCACAAGTATATGAAGGAATATTAAAAGATGGCAGAGAGGTTGTTTTAAAAATTCAAAGGCCTAAAATATATGAAAAAATAATAAAAGATATTGCTATTCTGATGAAGATATTGAAGATTGCTGAAGGAAGAATAAATATACCTATAATTGATCCTATAGAAGCGCTGGAAGAAATAAAATTCACAACAATTCAAGAACTTGATTTTATATCAGAAGCTGGTAATATAGAGAAATTTAGCGAGTTAAATAAAAATACTGCACCTATTTATGCACCTTATGTAGTTAGAGAGTTGTTAAGTGATAAGGTTTTAGTATTAGAAAATATTGATGGTATAAAAATAAATGATATAAAAGAGCTTGAGCAGAATGGATATGATATAAATGATATTGCTGATAAATTGACATTAGCATTCTGTAAACATATATTTGAAGATGGCTTTTTTCATGGAGATCCACATCCCGGAAATTTATTGATTTCAGAAGGGAAAATATGTTTTATAGATTTTGGTATAGTAGGACAACTAAGTGATAACATGAAAAAATGGCTTAACATAGCCATGATAGCTATAGCTACTCATGACAAAGAAAAACTGGTTAACTGTATTTTAGCAATAGCTATAAAGAAAGGAAAGGTCAATAAAGTAGATATATATGATTCAGTTTCATATATTTTCGATGTTTATTTAGAAACATCTATAAAAAATATAAAAATATCAGAACTTGTTCAAGAAATATGGAATATTACGAGGGAAAATAATATACAGTTACCTAGAGAATTGGTTTCCTTGACAAGGAGCTTAATTTTGTTAGAAGGAGTAATTGCTTATCTTGACCCAGATCTAGAAATAGTAAATGTAATTGCTAATTTTATGAAATCAAATAATAGAACTACGATTTTAAGATGTTTAGAGAAAGAAGAATTAATAATTTCACTATATTGTTTTACAAGAGATTCTATGAAAATTCCTACAAAGACTGTAGAGGTTTTGAATAAATTATCAGATGGAAAGCTTACACTAGATATACGAATTAATGAGATAGATGAAATAATTAAGCAAGCTAATAAAATGGTAAATAGATTAACAGAAGGTGTTGTTATCGCTGCTTTAATATTATCTTCATCATTAATTATCAGTAATGATGTTAAGCCTTTATATAGAGGAATATCAATAATAGGGATAGGTGGATACGCAATTGCTTTTATGTTAGCTATAAAAGTTCTAATATCTATGAGCAGAGCAAATGAATGTCGAAAAAAGAAATAAAATTAACAATAAAATCAAAAAATATTGAAATAAAATTAAAAATAAGGTATCCTATATCATATAAAAGTGAATAAAGTAAGAGATAGAGGCGCAATATTTAATAGTAATATTATGGAGCTAAGCACTTTGAAGTAATATGAAAGGAAATATTGCCGAAGTCTATAACTAATGCTTTAAGGTTATAGAGCTGGGGTTGCATAGAATATATGCAAAACTGTCACAAGTACTTTGTGGTGAGCTATCATTCGTGGTTATGTAAAACATATTATGTTTTTTAAAGACCTTGGGTGTTATCTCAAGGTCTTATTTTTTTGATTAAGAATTTATTTTAAATTTAGAAAATAAATTTCTTAGAGCCATAATTGTATTTTATAAGTTAATTACTTAATTTCTATCTTTAAATTTATCACAATAAAGATTAGGAGGATCATTAACATGAAAAATTCAAGAAGCTACCGTGTGTTTTTATTGACATTAATTATGTTAATAATGGCATCGACAGCAGTTTTTGCAGCTGACGTTGCAGAGGTTAATGCAGAAAAATTTGGACTTTGGACTATACTTCCACCAATTATAGCAATCGCATTAGCATTTATAACAAAAAATGTTGTAATATCACTATTTATAGGAACTCTATCAGGATGTTTTTTATTACAGATTACAGGAAGTAATCCATTTATGGCTATTATTCAAGCATTTTTAGATTTTGTACAAAGAGCATTAAACTCATTAGCAGATCCATGGAATGCAGGTATTGTTCTTCAAGTTATGGTAATTGGAGGAGTTATAAGCTTAGTCAGTAAAATGGGCGGAGCAAAAGCAATTGCAGAGTCTCTTGCTAAAAAGGCAAAAACTCCAAGAAGTGCTCAATTAATAACATGGTTCTTGGGAGTATTGGTATTCTTTGATGATTATGCAAATTCATTAATTGTCGGACCAATAATGAAGCCAGTAGCAGATAAGATGAAAATTTCAAGAGAAAGATTATCTTTTATAATTGATGCTACAGCAGCACCAATTGCAGGAATTATGATTGTATCTACATGGATTGGGTTAGAAGTTGGATTAATAAAAGATGGTTTCACATTAATAGGTCAGGAAGTAGATGCATTTGGAGTATTTTTAAGTACGATTCCATATAGATTCTATAACATATTAATTTTAATTTTTGTTGTTGCTACATCACTTTTATTAAGAGATTTTGGTCCCATGAGAAAAGCGGAAATAAATGCAAGAAAAGGATACATATCAGATGCAAGTAAAGAAATTACTCTTGATAAAGATGTAGAAGATGAAATGGCACCTAAAGAAGGTGTTAAACTAAGCGTATGGAATGCAATTATTCCAATTGGAGCGTTAATGATATCAGCTCTGATAAGTTTTTATTATAGTGGATATACTGCAATTATGGGTGGTGAAGATGTTGCACTTCAAAATTTAATGACAACATCACCAGCTTCATTTACAGCTATAAGAGAAGCTTTTAGTGCATCAGATGCATCGGTAGCATTATTCCAATCAGCATTATTTGCATCTATTGTTGCCATATTTATGGCTGTATGTAAAAAAATATTTACATTCTCAGAAGCAGTAGAAGTCTGGATAGATGGAATGAAAGGATTAATAATAACAGGAGTTATATTAATACTTGCATGGTCATTAAGTTCAGTGATAAAAGAGTTAGGAACTGCAGCGTATTTAGTTAAATTGCTTTCAAGTTCAATACCTCAATTTTTATTACCAAGTATAATATTCATTTTAGGAGCAGTCATATCATTTGCAACAGGTACAGCATATGGGACTATGGGAATATTAATGCCACTTGCGATCCCTCTTTCATACTCAATATCGCCTGAAATGGGATACGTTATAGTAGGTACGAGTGCTGTTTTAACTGGAGCTATTTTTGGGGATCACTGTTCTCCAATTTCAGATACGACGATTATGTCATCAATGGGAGCAGGATGTGGTCATATTAGTCATGTTAGAACTCAAATGCCATATGCGTTATCTGTAGCAGCAATTACAATACTATTTGGATATATTCCAGTAGGATTAGGACTTTCTATATGGCTTGTATTACCATTAGCAACAGCTGCGATATTTGCGCTAGTTTATTTTATAGGGAAACCTGTTGATAATATAGAATAAATTTTTGATACAAATTATATAAAAACTACTCAAATTAAATTTTGGGTAGTTTTTTTGATGAATTTAAAGATGAAACATATAGATTTTTATAAGGATTTTTTAATTCATAAATATAAATTTTAAAATTCTAGATGCTTAATTATCTAAATGAGTGATATAATTTGACTTATAATAGAAATTTGAAGTTTTTAGAAAGAGGTAATAATCAATGAGAGTAAGTGAAAGAATAGAAAAACTAAGAAAGATAATGAAAAGAGAAAATATAGATTATTATATAGTGCCAAGTGCAGATTTTCACCAAAGTGAATATGTTTCTGAATGTTTTAAATCAAGAGCATATATTACAGGATTTACAGGGTCTGCTGGAACTGCATTAATTGGAATGGATAAAGCAATATTGTGGACAGATGGAAGATACTTTATTCAAGCAGAACAACAATTAGCAGGTTCAGGAATAGAACTCTATAAAATGAGAATACCAGGATGGCCAAGCTTAGAAGAATATTTAAGTACAAATATGAAAGAAGGAGAATGTCTTGGATTCGATGGAAGGGTGTTCTCTATAAATGAATATAAAGAATTCAAGAAAATACAACAAAGCAAGAATATTAAAATTGCAATGGATAAGGATTTGATTGCAGAAATATGGGCAGATAAACCTTCTATGCCTAAAGAAAAAGTATTTTTACATGATGTAAAATATTGTGGTAAAACAGTTAATGAGAAAGTAGAAGAAGTACGTGAACAAATGAAAACATTAGGATGTAAATCATATATTTTATCATCTTTAGATGATATCGCTTGGCTATTTAATATCAGAGGAAATGATGTAGAGTGTACGCCTGTAACATTAGCATATGCACTTATAAATGATAAAGCAGCTGTATTATATATAGATAAAGATAAGATTAGTTTTGAAGATAAGAGTATATTAGAAAATAGAGATGGAATAACCTTAAAGAATTATGATGATATATTTGAAGATGTAAAATTAATAAAAGTAAACGTACTATTAGATCCAAGTAAGGTTAGTGCATTTATATTAACTAATTTGAATGAAGATGTTAGAGTGATAGAATCTATAAATATAACTACTAATCTTAAAGCGATAAAAAATAATGTTGAGATAGAATGTTTTAAAAATTCTCATATAAAAGATGGAGTAGCCATGGTTAGATTTACAAAATGGCTTAAAGAACATGTTGGTAAAGAAAAAATAACAGAAGTTACTTTATCAGAAAAATTATTAGAATTCAGATCTATGGGAGATTTATTCATAGAAGAGAGTTTTAAAACTATAGCTGGATATAAAGAACATGCAGCTATGATGCATTATTCTGCCACAGAAGAAAGTGCTTATGAATTGAAGGAAGAAGGTATGGTATTAGTAGACTGTGGTGGGCAATATTTAGATGGAACTACTGATATAACAAGAACTTTTGTACTTGGAAAAATTACAGAAGAAGAGAAAAAAGATTTCACATTAGTATTAAAAGGACATATTAATCTTATGACATGTAAGTTCTTACAAGGCTCAATAGGATCTAGCTTAGATATAATGGCAAGAAAACCATTATGGGAAGAAGGAATAGATTATAAATGTGGAACAGGTCATGGTATAGGATTCTGTTTAAGTGTACATGAAGGGCCTCAACAAATACGTCCAATAAATTATGTGGAATTAAAACCAGGAATGATATTAACAAATGAGCCAGGAGTATATAAAGAAGGTAAGCATGGAATAAGAATAGAAAATGTTATGCTTATAGTAGAAGATAGTAAGACAGAATATGGTGGACAGTTCTATAAATTTGAACCCTTATCATATTGTCCAATAGATTTAGACGGTATTGAAGTAAGTATGTTAACAGATAAAGAAAGAGAATGGATTAATAGTTATCATAAAGAAACTTATGAAAAATTAAGTCCATACTTAAATGATGAGGAAAAAGAATTCCTTAGAAAAGAAACTAGAACTATATAAATAAAATTTTTTATAATTATATAACTGATATGCTAAGGTTAAAGGCTGATAAATAGCTTTTAACCTTATTTTTATTTTGATAATATTATTGAATGTCTTGTATTATTTGGAAAAATATATTGACTTATACAGTCTAACTGTATATTATAAATATATAGTTAGACTGTATAGTTTAACTATATATATTTAATGCGAGGTAATTCATATGAATTTAAATAAATATTTACCATTAACAGAAACTACTTTTTATATATTACTTTCATTAAAAGAACCTAGTCATGGATATGCAATTATGCAAAAAGTAGAAGAATTAAGTAACGGAAGAGTGCGAATTGCAGCAGGAACAATGTATGGTGCAATTGAAAATTTATTAAAACAGAAATTGATTGAGAATGTAAAGACAGAAGATAAACGTAGGAAAGTTTATAAATTATCAGATACAGGGCTAGAAGTAATAAAGCTTGAAATTGAGAGATTAAGGCATTTAGTTAGAGTTAGTGAAGAACTGGAATTTTAAAATTTATAAAGGGGAGATGATTATATGAAGAAGTTCAGGGTATTTGTAGATATAAGTGAAGAAGAAAAATATTTAAATGAGATGGCTAACAAGGGGTATTTTCTAAAGAAATATTCTTCTTTGGGGAGATATCATTTCATAGAAAGTAAACCTGAAGATTTACACTATAGAGTAGATTATAGAGTGTTTAAGAAAAAAGATGATTTTGATGATTATGTATCATTGTTTGAAGATGCAGGCTGGACGCATGTTTACGGAACATATCAATCAGGAAGTCAATACTTTTTACCTAATTCATCAGATTCAACTGAAGATATATTCTCAGATATTGAATCAAAAGCAGGAAGATATCTAAGATTCATACAAGCAGCTCGTCTTTGTTCAATATCATTTATAATTGCTTTAATTATTATATTAGTTAGTGTTAATTTTAATTTATCAGAATTAACATTTTTAACACCAGGGTTATGGGAAAGGCAAGGAAGTGAATTTTGGAGGGCTTTTTGGTTTGAGGTTCCATTTGTTATGTTAAGAATAATTCCGCCAATTGTGTTAATTATATCAACTATTATTTATAGTATATGGACAATTA
>ERZ781272.807-NODE-807-length-15783-cov-13.719608_pt1 | contig 15783 bp, 17 predicted proteins | sample MGYA00375850_ERZ781272 | MGnify/ENA primary metagenome ERZ781272 (study PRJEB29790, sample SAMN06051246) | human gut metagenome | host: Homo sapiens | place: USA: Cincinnati, Ohio | collected 2013-06-21 | study: EMG produced TPA metagenomics assembly of the Gut...
TAGCTGAAAGCTTTACCGAACCCCTGGTCTAACCAGGGGTTTTCTAAAACAAAAATCATTGCATTTATTCTGCAATGATGTTATTCTATATAAGCAGTTGGTACGAAAGTGCTGATTACAGTAGAGCCTAGTTTGTCTTTCGCCGGATTTCTAGGCTCTACTTTTTATTTTAGTTAAATTAACTAAAAATTATATCTCATAAATACTTATTATTTTCTTTATAGATTCAAAATCCTCTGAACAAAGTCCCATATCTGTATACTCTGCCTCTCCAATCTGGTTGTCGTAAGGATCGGATCTAAAGAATTTCTTCTCTGGCATTAAATCTTGTTGGAACTCTGAATTTGCAACCATTCTGAAAGGATCAAGGTTTCCAAAATAGAAGTTCCATTTTTTCATATCACCTGTTCTATAACCGCTTCCTCCAAAAGACGGATCTGCAAAAAGCCATCCATATGGTGCAATATAGAATTCTGCCCAATCGTGGCACCCAATATGTGTTGGATTTACATAAAGTCCAGACTGCCATCTTGCAGGTATTTTCTCAATTCTGCATAAAGTTATGAATAAAAGTGCCATAACTCCGCAATCACCTTTTAAATTGTATGATGCATATTCTGGTATATTAATTATAGATGCATACTCCCTCATAAAAGAATATTGAACGTTTTGTGTAACATAGTCATATATTTTTCTTGCTTTGATAAGAGGATTTTTCTCATCCTTTACAATATCATGAGCTAAACTAACTAAATATGGTGTAAATCTGATATTAGGTATTATTTCTTCTGTATAGAAATCAGGTTGCTCTTCTGAAACCATATTAAAATCAGGAAGATTGTATTTTATATGATTTTCATAAGAATACTCTACTGTAAAGCTCTCTTCACCCTCAACCTGTTTTTCAAAATAAGCTGTCCTTTGCAAGCAGTCTTCTGGTGATATTAAGCTTGCTTCTGGCGAAGTGCTTATGATTTTTATATTATGAATCTGCTGTGCTTCTTTAGGAATCGGAATATGCACTCTTATTGTTTCACCACGCCTTACAGATTCCTTATTAAGCTTTATTCCAGCCTTCACATATATTGAATACTTTTTTTCACCATCATTAATTATGTCATCAATAACTTTATTTAATATATCTGTCCTGCCAGTTTCTTTATCTTCATGCTTTTCAAGAAGTCTATCTGATATATTAGGCGCCGTTTTTATAATGGTTTCTAAAAAATTATGGTGAAACATTACATTACCGTTTATATATATCCAGTCAGCAAATCTTTCATCCATCATATTTTGGAGCTCTTCGCTGCTAAAATCCTTTAATTTTTTTGACGCCATCTCTAAAGCTTCATCAAAAAAATAAATATAATCTTTTTCAAGTCTTCTTATCCTTCTTTTTTCATATCGAAGTCTCTCTTTAAGTAATTCTGAAACATTTCTTTTCATATAGATGTCAATAAGCCTATCAGCAGAGTCAAAGTCTCCATACATTATATATCTTTCAACATCCTCAGGAAGTCCTAAAACTAACGATTTTAATGAATACATACTATCCCCCCCATAGTAATTGATTTATATAAATCCATGTATTTTTCTCTGGATTCATATATATTATATCATAAATTAATTTATGATTTCCTTCTTCATTGCTATTTTACGCCACATTACAACATTTAAGATTATAAGAACTACTCCATAAATAGAGAGCATCTCTATTCTTTGCCCCAAAATATTGTGAATAAAAGCTCCTGCCCCTACTACGCAGAGCGAAAGTATTGCAATAATCACATTGGAACTATTGTCACCTGCATTAAATTCCTCGGTAAAAGGAAGGGAAAAGTTGTTCATCATATGAAGAGAAGGAATCATTAAAGTTATAAAAAGTAACGCAATTATCAAGTGAATTATTACTTTGACTTTAAAACATAGAATAAATATAATACTTTCAAATAAATAAAGAGGTAATAATACGTTAAATAGAAAAGCTTTATAGCTTCCTCTATAGATCTCGCCTTCATCAGTCAGTGGTGAGGTTTTAAATATCCATGCTGCTTTGTAGCACTGTGAGTACTGAAGCATTGTCATAACAGTAGATATCATCAAAGCAAAAAAATATATATTCAAATAGTTCTTAGAGTTCGCCAAACTATTTTGCCATTCTAAAAGACTGCTAAATTTATTGTCTTGTGAAAATATGAATATAAAAAGCAGAGGGAAAACTATTGTGAAACCTAGACTAGGGTAAACTTTAAGTTTAAATTCTCGTTCTTTTTTCATAATAGAATTTGCCAAGGTATAATAAGCTTTTTCTGCATTACTTCTGCAGAATACCCTTCCTAGCTTAAAAAACATGCCTTTTTTCTTTTCCTTTTCTTTCGAATCACTGCTATTTAATTTAGCTAGATATAATTCAAAATTATTGCTCTGTTTAATATAAATCATTATGGAAATTAAAGGAACAATAACTGCAATTACTGTTAATGCTATATTAATTGACGATATTCTTCCACCCTCAGCCAAATATATCGGTGATGAAAACCACATTGGTGGAAAGATTAAATTCCATAGTTTTTCTGTATAAGTTATATTAAAATCCACTAAATTAAAGATTCTTCCCAAAAATTGATAGCCTACAGCCATAACAATAGTAAGTATGATCTGTACAAAATTTATAATATCTTTTACCTTCTCACCATTAAAGAATTTTAGTATAAAGAAATATAAAAGTGCAGTAATTACAATCATAAAAATATCAGCTATAAATATTTCTACTAGAAATAAAATACCTGTCAATATACCAGATTTAAATGTTCCTATAATTGCAAGCCAGCATAAAGATAAAGAAATCAAAAATACATAGTAACAAATATGCGTTATCTTTGCTGCATTAATAGTTCTACTACTCACCCCTCTTGTAGCTATGAGATTCCTATCTCTCACATCCAATAAAACTGAAGAAAAATCCGATATGAAAACTGTCAAAACCAGAAACATAAACATACCAAAAAACATAGTATAAACATACATTTTATTTATAGGTAAAAATGTAATCATACCAATAAATAATCCCATAAGTCCATAAAATAGTAAGCTTTTCATGAACTTATTTTTTCCTTTATCCTCATTCCTATTGTCCTTCATAATTGTAGGAACTCGCCTCTCATCCATGGTCAGCTTAACTTTTAGTATTAAACGCATCTTTTCATAATCCACATCAAATTTCTCATATATTCCTTGAAATTTATCCAAAAATTTTAGGAACTTAAACTCACTCATAATTACACCTCATTTATAATTGATGTCATAGTCTCTGCAATTTCTTTATGATCTTTAAACCCAGTTAATTCATTAAATATTTCCTCTAAAGAATCTTCCTTACAATTTTCTTGAAGCTCATGAAAACTGCCATCAGCAACTATAACACCATCATTAATCAATACAATCCTATGACTTATCTTCTCAACAACATCCATAATGTGAGATGAATAGAATATAGTTTTTCCTTGAGCAGCAAGGCATGCAAGTAATTCCTTTATTATCATTACACTATTTGCATCCAAACCACTTAAAGGCTCGTCTAGAAATAAAATATCAGGATCATGAATAAGGCTGGAAATCAATACAATCTTTTGTTTCATTCCCTTTGAACAAGCTGATAATCTTGTATTCATGCAGTCTTCAATACCTAGTAATGTCATCATAGCCTGAGCTTTTTTTAATGAGGTTTCCTCTTTTAAACCATATAACTCACCAACAAAAGTCAAGTATTCCTTTGCCGTTAAACTCTCATAAAGCTCTGCCACTTCCGGAACATAACCTATTCGCTTTTTATATTCCATGCCGTTCTTCTTTATATCTTCTCCAAATATAAATACATCTCCAGCACTAGCCTCTATGAGTCCTAAAATGATTTTTACTGTAGTACTTTTTCCTGCTCCGTTTGGTCCAATATACCCTATTATCTCGCCTTTATTTACTTCTAGATTTATTCCACGCAATACTTCCTTGTTTCCAAAATTCTTTTTTAATCCTCTTATCTCAAGTATTTTACTCTCCACTAAAATCCCTCCTATATATTTATCCGCTTTTAAATTAAGTATATTTTACCATATAATATTATTTATTCCTACGAGTAACATAAAAACTTATATTGTTTAGCTTTATGTAAGCTTTTTCCATATCAATGAGTCAAATTTTTACTTGGTTAATATGTTTTTACCTAATTGACACTATTTTTTTATTATAATAAGCCACGTTAAAATATTGCATAGGAATAATATGAGAATTAAGTATGACCAAAAATATAACTTGTAAAGAAGCTTAAATAGCATTAGAAACTGCTGGACTAGATAATTTTTCAGATCGTTTTGCTTCCGTTATAGATATGAGAATAGATAGATGTATGAAAAAAGATATGTTTACACTAGAAGGATATAAAGTAGTTTCAGGATTTTTCAATAAAAAGCTAGAGTTGTTACGTCCTCAATTCGATATAAAAGTATCTGTCCCTACGCTTATATTTACGGATATGCATGCCGAAAATTTCTTTATTGGTTTCCTTGCTGGATGCAGGCTTTTAGAATTTTCCCAATCTTATTGGGGACATACAAACAGCCTCTTCATCCACTTAACTAACTTTATCTGATGGTTAGCATTGTTATCTCCCATCTCTTTTTATGTGGGAGATAACAATAGATTATATAGATTTCTATTTACTATTAAATAATCCAGCTCCCTCTACAATATGCTGCTCTATAAATAAAGTAGAAACTGCCATATTATAATCAATTAAATTTTGAGCTTTCTTTATTTTCTTGGCATATTTTTTATTGTCTGAAAATATGTAAATCATATATCCCCATAGCTCTTTCATTCTATATATAGCATTCCTATCTTCTCTCAATACTTCTCTATACCTACTAAATACTTCATCATGGAAAGCTTTTAATACTTCTTTGTCTATAACTCCCTTACCCTTTATTTCATTTATTAAACCTGGATTAGCGAGAATTCCTCTTCCTATCATCACCTTGTCTACATTTGGAAAAGTCTCTGTTATTTTTTTATAGTCACTAACAGTGAAAATATCTCCATTATAACATGTTGGATTTGTGCTTAAAGTTAATGCATCTTTAAACACTTCTAAATTTGGTTTATTTCCATAAAAATCTTCACGTGTTCTCGGATGAATGATTAGTTCTTCTATAGGATATTTGTTGTAAATCTTTATTAATTCATAAAATTCCTCTGGACTATCTTTCCCAATTCTAGTCTTCACAGAAATCTTTACATCATCCATAGAAAATATATCTTCTAAGAATCTGTCAAGTTCTTCTCTTTGTGCTAGAAATCCCGATCCTCTATTCTTTGAAACAACAGTTCCTGAAGGACACCCTAAATTTAAATTAACTTCATCGTATCCTAACTCCTTCAGTTTCCTAGTAGTAACAATAAATCCTTCTGAGTCGTTTGTGAGTATCTGAGGAACTACATTTATTCCGTTATTGTTTTCTGGCAGAACATCTCTTAGTTCTTTAGTCTTAATACTTGTACTTGTATTTGGTATGATAAAAGGTGTAAAATACTTATCAATATTGTGAAAAAACTTTTCATAAGAATTTCTATATATGTGTCCTGTGATTCCTTCCATAGGTGCTAAGTAATATTTCATTTAATAACTCCTCTTATTTTAAATTTCTATATTCACTATTCTTCCAGCATTCCAGCTAAATTTCCCGTTGAGAAGGCTATTTGAAGGTTATATCCACCTGTTTCTGCGTCAACGTCCATAACCTCTCCTGCAAAATATAGGCCTTTTACTTTTTTAGATTCTAATGTTGATGAATTTATATCTTTAACAGCTACTCCTCCGCTGGTTACCTGAGCTGCTTTGATTGTTAGAGTCTCCCTTACTGTAAGATTCATCTCTTTCACCATCTGAAGAAATTTATTTTCACTTTTCTTTTTTAGTTCAGATGCCTTTACTCCATTTAATTCACAAAGTTCACCTATTTCTTTCAAGAAGTTTTGTGGCATTTTTCCTTTTAGATTATTGAGAACATCCTTTTGAGTATTACTCTTCATAAGTCTTATAAGTTCTTCTCTTTCAATGTTCGGTAAAAAATCTAAAGTTATACTAACCTCACCTTCCTCTAAAGCCTTATTTATATAAGAAGAAAGTTTTAAAACAGCCGGTCCTGATATTCCAAAGTGAGTGAATATCATATCTCCTCTTTGTTCATATTTTTTATTTTTAACCTTAGCTTTTATTAGGACATCACTCATAGACACCCCTTGAAGCTTTTTCACGAATTCCTCTTTTATAACAAGTGGAATGAGTGCTGCATACTGCTTTTGGATCTTATGTCCATACTTCTCCAAAACCTTATACATAGCCCCATCCGATCCTGTAGCAGGGTAGCTTCTTCCACCTGTGCAGATTATAACTTTGTCACACTCCATGGTTCTAAAATCATTTATAACTACACCTTTTATGATGCCATCTTCAACTATAAAATCAGTCACATCAGCTTTATATACAACTTCCACATTATTTTTCTCTAAGTCATCCCTTAAAATGTTTATAACCTCATCTGCCTTATCACTGTCTGTATAAACTTTTTCATCAAGCTCTACCTTATACTTAAGACCTCTATTTGAAAAATAATCCAAAACATCTCTATTGGTATATCCATAAAAAGCCGAATAAAGAAACTTCTTGTTTGTAACTACTTTTTCTAGCATCTCTCCAATATCTCTATTGTTTGTTATATTACACCTTCCGCCACCTGTAAGCTTGAGTTTCTTTCCTATGGATTCAGTTTTCTCCAATAAAATCACTTCATTATTTTTTGATGCCCTTAATGCAGCCGTAATGCCTGCTGGTCCACCGCCAACTATTATAACTTTTTTCATATATAGTAACCTCTAATCTTTCAAAATTTTAAACTATGGCTTTTAGGATTAATTTTAATCAGTCTATCTATAATCAATCTTCTTAAAGGCTATAATTTTTTCAGCCTTCTTTTCCTTAAAATCAATACGGACCTTAAAAATCTCGGGACATGTTTCTTCCCTCCACAGCTTCATATAATCAGCCGTAGCCTTACATGTATAAAAGAATTCTCCTTCATATTCATCAGAAAACTCAAAGTAATATTCTATTGATTTTTCATCTATATAAAAATCTTCTTTTTTTAAATTATTTATAATAGGAAGAAAATACTTTAAAGGAACTTCATACTCATATATTCCCTTAATGCTCTTAGCTTCCATAAGTGCCCTCTTTAGAAATAGATATTTTTCTCTATCTTCTTTGTCAGCATGGATTTTAAAACTCGGTTGTTCTCTTTTATTTTTATCTATCTTGATTTTAATCATATTTATCACCATATCTTTAGTCATTATCATAATTCAGCATCTTCATGGCAGTTTTGCTTCAATAATCAACATAAAAAACTATTCATAAGAATTTCTGTATATATGTCCTGTAATTCCTTTCTTAGTAAAGCTCTTTAAGTTCCTCCCTCAAAAATATCAAAGCACCTAATTTGGAATTGTAGAGACTCTCGAAGTATTCCTGCTCTTTTTTTAAATCCTTTAATTTTTCATATAATCTTAAATATTCATCATTTAAGATTATAATTGACAGCTCTCTATTGTATCAGTAATTATACATTTTATTATACTATTATTCACTATGATTTTTGAACAAAATCAAAATCTATTCTTTATGTTTTTTTACAGTACCTCCATCGATAAGCTTGCTACATCTTAAGTACTGCTTCTCACCTATAATATCTATGTTATAATATGAGCCTAAATCTTCTTACATAAAAATATTAATTTACATTCCATATTATTAATGTATAATTTAAATATAAATAAACAAGCTATTTATATACTTTTAGTTTTGAAAGGAGATAATTTTATGTCAACATATATGATTACATATTTTTTAAGTGATACTTGTGGCTGTGGTCACCATCATGATCATGAACATGAGCATATAGAATCTAGTGAAGGTAATATAATTGCCAAGATAAAATCTTTAGGAGCTTGGGCAAACTTTATGCCTGAAGCATACCTTGTTAAGAGTAATATTTCTGCCGAGGAAATATTTAATGAGCTTCAATCTGTAGCAAATAAAGGTGATATCTTGTTTGTAACAAAGGTAGATGCAGAATCATGTGCTTGCCAAAATCCATCAGTTAAAGAATGGATCGCAAAGTAATTTTCATAATCATCATGGCGTGACTCTAAAGCCTCGCCTAATTCACATGAATACTAAAGGAAATTAAGCTTCGGTTATGAAACAATTTCTTTCCTACAGTCTAAAAAACGGCATTGAGTTATTTTACTCAATGCCGTTTTGATACATTATTATTATAAGATTTATCTTCTATTTTTCATTTCAATCATGTCGCCATATACTGGTGTAGGCATTCCAAATCCTCCGGACACCTCTAAAATCTGTCCAGTAGTATATGCAGACTCGTCACTTGCAAAGTATAAAGCTGCAGCTGCAATCTCTTCAGGTGTTCCCATCCTCTTGATAGGAGTATGCTTTAAAAAGAAATCGCGAAAATCGTCTGTTAAATTATCTTTTACGGCATCTGTTGCAGTCATTCCTGGTAGCACTGCATTGCAGCGTATATTATCTCTAGCACATTGTACAGCAATTAGCTTAGTTAAATAATTAATTGATGCTTTACTAGTACCATATGAAATCTGAGAAATATCAGGATGTGTTCCTCCAATGGAAGATATGTTAATAATGCTTCCTCCCCCATTTGCTACCATATGAGGAATAACTGCTTGAGAAGTCATAAATACACTAGCAAGATTCATATCAATAGTAGAAATAAATTCGCTATACTCAGTTGATTTAATATCTAAATCTTTTTTAGGGTTTGATGTACCAAAATTATTAACTAACACATCAATTTTTCCTTCATTCTTTATAACTTCCTCTACCATAGAAATATAAGTTTCTTTTTTAGAAGCATCATTATATACTGTTTTTACATTAAAGCCTTTATCATTTAATTCTTTAGCACGCTCTGCAGCTGTTTCAAGATTTCTAGCTCCCATATATACAGTAGCACCCTCTTTTGCAAAACGCTGAACGCAAGAAAGTCCTATTCCTCTAGTAGATGCAGTGATTAAAACTACTTTTTTCTCTAATCTCATACAAATATCCCCTTTCAAAATAGTGTCTATATATATATTAGCATAGAAATGTATGAAAAAGATTTTAAAAAAATGAGAATATTAAAATATAATATAATTTTCAAGTTACGTAGTCTTTAAACAACTCTTTATCAGTCCGCCTACTTTCATCTTAAGAAAACTCAAAATCTATCTTTCTTGCACAAAAAGTCTTCATAAAGCTTATTAAATGCCTTAATTCCTATAGACTTAGCTGAATTCTCATCATAATATTCTTCCAAATCATCTACCTTTTCTATATCCATATCATATTGAATTGAAATAGTTTTACTTAAGAATGCTGTTCTATTTTCTTTAATAAAATCTATTACTTGTGTAAATAACTCATTTTTATTATCTATAAATTTTCTCATCTCTCCATAATAATTAATCTCTACTATACAATCTATTTATAGAGTTATCTATAAATCTACTTAATGATTTTGCTAATTCCTCATCTTCCGATAAATACTTTTTTAAAAGTTTTTTATTAATTATAACTCTATTAGAATCGGCCATAATTCTCCCTTTTATATAAGTAATACAATATATTTATATGCATAAAATCTTACTTTATTTCTCCATTAGTCTTATTTCAGAAATTAACCGTTTATGTAATAGCAGCATTTTATTAACCATGATAATATGTTTTTTAGTAGCAATTGTTTTATTAATGAAACTTTGTTTTGTAGCAGTAGATGAAGAAGGTATATTAGGAATTATCACTTCAAAAATAGGATCAATTATATTAGTAGTTCTATTAATGGGAATATTAACTATTGTGTATCCAAAACTTGATAGGAAGATTAATAAGAAGAATCTAGAGATGTACCAAGAAATGATGGATGTAAATCAAAAGATGGAATTTATGTCTTGGAGATTATCCATAGATAGTGATTATGCCAAGGAGATAAGACTTTACAATATGCAAGGCATGATATATCGTGAGTGGAAAAAGCTATCTATAGATATAATTGAATTTTATCAAAAATTCTGGAAGGTTATGAGAAAGTTTCTAATGACCACATCATTCTTAAGTGATTTTGTATTATTAGTAGCATATTATCATAGGAGTTCTTTTTTCTTCAGATCTAAATCCTTTTTATCCACTGGCATAACCAGTGGTTTTAAACACAAGACAACAGCATTGAAATTTTGTTTTCAATGCTGTTTTTCAATTTATAAATTATATTTTATTCTAACTAAATTTAAGTGTATTATTTTTTACGTAAACTTTTTTATCGCATATTGATGTTGAAGATTTTCTATGTGATACCATTATTACTGTTTTATCCTGTGATTCTTCTTTTATACTCTTTAATATTTGAGCTTCATTAAGAGTATCTAAGTTGCTTGTTGGTTCATCAAGAATTAAAACTTGAGGATTATGCAGGAATGCCCTTGCAATACCTAATCTCTGCTTTTCTCCAGATGAAAGGTTGGAACCTATTTCTCCAACGTTAGTTTCATATCCATTTGGCAGTGTTTCTATAAAATCATGTATAGATGCTTTCTTGCAAGCATTTACAACTTCTTCACGACTAGCATCTTTCTTACCGATTTTCAAGTTATTTTCAATGGTATCATTGAATAAAAATGTTTCTTGGCTAACTAAGGATTGGGCCTTTCTTAAGCCTTTAGTTGGAATAGTTTTGATGTTCTTATCATCTATTTCAATAGTTCCCTTTTTTACATCCCAAAATCTCATCATAAGCTTTAAAAGTGTACTCTTTCCACAACCACTTTCCCCTATTATTGCAACTTTGTCACCTTTATTGATTTTAAGATTAACATCTTTAAGCAGTACTTCATCTCTTCCTGCATATTTGAATTCTAAATCATTTATATCAGTGCTGCACATCTCTAACTCCGCATCTCCAGCCACTTCTTCTACAGCAGGCACCTCATCTAATATATCAAATAATCTTTGTGCACAAGCAAATGTATGCATTAAATTGTTAGATAAATTACTTAGTGCTACAGTAGGTCCAAAGGAACTAGCAAGTAAAACTAGTGCTACTATTAATTGACCTAAATTTATAGTCCCTGACTTGTATAACACTGTTCCCATATAAAGTGTTGTAAGTATTGCAATCATTATAGTTATGTCAGTTAAAGCTCTTATTAATCCTTCGTGACCTTTTATAACCTTCATTTTTTCATTTAGTTTTTCACTGTTTCTATTTATTGAGTTTAATCTATTGTTCCCTTGACCAAATAAAAGTATCTCTTTTATCCCTCTTAATGAATCAAGCAAGAAGCTATTAGTTTTACCAAATTCATTTCTGTAAGCAACTCCTGCTTCACTTCCAAGTTTTGAAGATAAAACTGGTATTATATATCCCACTATTACATAGAACACTAATCCTATAATTCCAAAGTATGAATTTATACTATATAGGACTAACGCTATTATAGAAGATGTAAGTATCGCTATGGCTATTGGTGCTATTGTATGAGCATAAAATACTTCTAGAAGTTCTATATCACTAGTTATAACAGATATTAGATTTCCCTTTTCTTTGCTTTCAAGTTTAGCTGGTGCTAATTTCCTTAAAGCTTTAAATATCTTATCTCTTAAAATAGCAAGTATTTTAAAGGCTATATAATGCCCAGAATACTGCTCTATATATCTTAATATTCCTCGAATTATCCCGCAGATTATTATGACTTTCACTGTGGTATTTAGAGCATACCCCATGTTAATCCCCATAATATCTCCTATTGCTATGGCCCCAAAAGTAGTTATGGCTATAGCTGCTAAAAATCCTAATACACCAAAACTTATTGTTATCATCATTACAGGAACTAGTGGCTTTAATATTTTTATAAGTCTAAACATTATCTTTCCGCCAGATAACCTATTTTTTTCATTATTCACTTATAGCCACCTCCCCAACTGTATTTTTCTTCTTTTCTGTTCTTTTATCTATACTATCTTTATGAGTTTCTTCTTTATATATATCCTCAAGTTTTTCTTGATTTGTATATAAATTTGCATATACTGAATTATTCTTCATCAGTTCATCATGATTTCCACTTTCCGCTATATTTCCTTTATCTAAAACATATATTTTATCTGCTCCCTTTATATTAGCCAGTCTATGAGATATAACAATAACTGTTTTTTCTTTTGATAATTCATATATAGTGTCAAGGATGGAGTCTTCACTTTCAACATCAACATTTGAAGTGGCTTCATCAAATATATAAACTTCTGAATTTGTAAGTATCATTCTAGCTAAAGCTAATCTCTGCTTTTGTCCACCAGACAGGTATGACCCGTTTTCCCCAACTGGAGTTTCTAATTTTTTATCTAATGACATTACAAAATCATATAAATTTGCCTTTTTAAGTGCAGCATACAACTCTTCTTCACTTGCATTGTATTTGCCCATTCTTAAATTTTCTTCTATTGTTGAATTAAATATATATGAGCTATGGCTTATAAAGCTTACCTTTTGCCTTAATTCATCAAATGGTATATCATTTAGGTTTATTCCATTTAATAAAATTTCACCTTTATTAGTTTTGTTTAACTTTAAAAGCAAATTAGTAATTGTGCTTTTTCCACAACCGCTTTCGCCAACTAAGGCAACCATTGATTTATTCTCTATATCTATATTTATATTGTGTAAAACTTGTCTTTCTTCATCATAACTAAAATCCACATTCTTTATTGAAATAGATATATCTTTTAGTTTATCCTTATCACTTTGAGATAAAGCTTTTTCCTCTTCAACCGTTGTATCAAGTAAAGCAAAAATTTTATCTGCTGCAGCTATTCCATTCATAGCTACATGGAAAAATGATCCTAAAAGTCTCATTGGTATAAAGAATTCTGATGATAATAATATTATTACTACTGTAGATCCTACTGTTATATTACCTTTGCTAAATTCATTTATAGCTATTAATATACCTATAGCCGCCCCACCAAATGCTATTAAATCCATGATTGTTATGGAATTTAGCTGCATTGATAAAACCTTCATTGTTATATTTCTAAAATTCTCTGCTTCCTTATTCATCTCATGATTTTTTTCTTCATCCAAATCAAATATCTTTAAAGTTGTTAAACCTTGAAGATTTTCCAAAAATGAATCACCTAAATTAGTATATATTCCCCAATATTTGCTTAAAAGTTTTTTTGCAAACTTCATAACTGACGCTATGGATATTGGTATAAGAGGAACACAAATTAAAAGCACTATTGCAGCTTTAAGACTTATTGGTGCAATAACTACAAATAAAGTAAGTGGTGCTAATAAACTATAAAATAATTGAGGTAAATATCTTCCGAAATAAATTTCAAGAGCCTCTACTCCATCTACTGATATTTGTACAATTGAAGAAGTTGATATTGTCTCATTATAATTTACACCTAATTTTAATAATTTTTTATAGATGCTTTCTCTTATAGACCTTCTTACATTGGCTGATGATTTATAAGAGAATCTTCCAGACATATAGTTGCATATAAACCTTATTAAAATTAATGATCCTATATAAAGAGCATAAACTCCCATATTAAAATTCAAATCATTATTAAATAATTTATCTATTATATTTCCTACAAATATGACTATTCCTATATTGCAGATTATTGATATCCAGTTCATTAAAACTGTAAAGTATACATATTTTTGAGATTCTTTACTTAGTGAAAGCAATCTTTTATTTACCATAATAATCCCTCCTTTATGCTAATTCATTATGTGAAATGTCAATGCTGCTGCAAAACCTATAGACGATGTTAGATGCAGCCATTTATATTTTTTTCTTACTTTTTTAGTTCCAGATACGATTATTAAAATACTAGCTAGTCCAACTAGTAAAATTGTTTCTTCTTTATCTTTAACAAAATCTAATATTGAGTACATAACCATTGCTAGTACACCTAATGTGCCTGTAATAATATGAAGCTTTACTGCCTTCTTGCTATTCATAAGTTTAAAATACTTTAAAAAAATAGTTATTATAGCTAATAAAAATAAAATTGATCCTAATCTGTGTAACATATAAATCTGTATCTCCTTTTTAATTTAAAATTAAAATTATTTGCTGCTTTTCATGTATCACATTTTCTCATCATATGTACAAATATCTTATTTGATTAATAAAGATCTAAGCGTTTAAATTAGTTGGCTTTATTGTTTTTATTCTAAAGATGAAATAATAAAGCTTAACGCATATTAAACCTATTAAAAACAATCTCATATGCAAGCTGTCTATTAATATCATTGGAATTGCCAACATTGCATTTACAAATAATAATAATGTTACTTTTTGTTTTAGTGTCATTGCTCTCTTTTCTACAAAACTCTCTAGATGCTTTTGGTAAATCTTTGTTGATTTAAACCATCTATCAAACTTTTCTGATCCCCTTACAAAACAAAAAGATGCTAATAATAAAAATGGTGTTGTAGGAAGTACAGGAAGTACCACCCCTATTGCTCCAATAGCAAATGCCAACAGCCCTAATATTACATACATATACTTTTTAACTTTATTCATCCTAGTTTCTCCTTACTCTTCAAACTATAATTATAGTATCACGGTTGATAATCATTTTCAATAGATTTTATATAACAATTGATAATAATTTTCGTTTAGATTCTACAAATTGGAATCTTAAATACAAAAAATAAAATATTTTCCACTTCAATAATAATTATAGTTTTTTATTAATTTATCATAATATTACCAACTTTTCCTTAACACTTCTATTTAAATACAAGATTTTATTGCTAATTTGATATTTCTATATCTTTGCCTTTTGTATCTTTCTCCCTTACACTTAACATAAACGTTTAAAGGAATCTAGTACATATGATGAACCTTAAAGTTCATCTTTTGATGTTGTCAGCTGAAATATCTCTATTGATAATTCCATTTAAAAACTACAAAATTATTGAAAGAAGGTATTTATTATGAAAAACTCAGCATTTAAAGTGTTTAAAAGAGATGCTAACTCAAATCAAAAAAGACTTAGAAAATTAGGACAAACCCCAGGAATAATTTACGGAGAATTCCTTAAGACTTCAATTCCAATACAAATTCCTACTTCTGAACTTGAAAAACTACTCAAAACAAATAATAGCGGTTCTATTATTCCAATAGAGTTAGATGGTAAAACATTAAATTGTGTAGTTAAAGAAGTTCAAAAAAACACATTACATGAAATATTGCATGTAGATTTACAATATACTAAACCAAATGAAGTCATAAAAATGAGAATTCCTGTTAGAACTATTGGACAGGAAGCTTTAGAATTTAAAAAATTAGTTTTAGAAACTTATAATTCATTTATAGATTTACAGGGAAGTGTTGAAAAAATTCCTGAATATATTGAAATTGATGTGTCTGAGATGAAATTTGAAGATAAGATCTTTGTTGAAGATGTATCTATTCCAGAAGATGTAACAGTTTTAACTAACCCTAAAACTTTACTAGCTGTTGTAAATGCGTAATTTATAAAAAAGAGAGGATTAAAAATCCTCTCTTAAATATTAAGTAGGGAATGTAGATAGATTTGTGTAAATCAAATCTACTACATTCCTTTTTTGTATG
>ERZ781272.809-NODE-809-length-15752-cov-3.507167_pt1 | contig 15752 bp, 14 predicted proteins | sample MGYA00375850_ERZ781272 | MGnify/ENA primary metagenome ERZ781272 (study PRJEB29790, sample SAMN06051246) | human gut metagenome | host: Homo sapiens | place: USA: Cincinnati, Ohio | collected 2013-06-21 | study: EMG produced TPA metagenomics assembly of the Gut...
GAGAGCACCTGCCTTACAAGCAGGGGGTCACAGGTTCGAGCCCTGTTGGTCCCACCATAAAACTTATAAATGCGGCCTGGTAGTTCAGTTGGTTAGAATGCCAGCCTGTCACGCTGGAGGTCGAGGGTTCGAGCCCCTTCCAGGTCGCCATAATACTTTTTTCAATACTATGCTGGTATGGCTCAATTGGTAGAGCAGCTGACTTGTAATCAGCAGGTTGTAGGTTCGAGTCCTATTACCAGCTCCATAATATGGAGGATTTCCCGAGTGGCCAAAGGGGGCAGACTGTAAATCTGTTAGCTGTGCTTTCGGTGGTTCGAATCCACCATCCTCCACCAAAAGAAGTATGCGGATGTGGCGGAATTGGCAGACGCACTAGACTTAGGATCTAGCGCCTTTGGCGTGGGGGTTCGACTCCCTTCATCCGCACCACTTTTTAACTATACCTAGTATGCGGGAATAGTTCAGTGGTAGAGCGCAACCTTGCCAAGGTTGAAGTCGCGAGTTCGAATCTCGTTTCCCGCTCCAAACAAAACAAACAATATATGTGGGTGCATAGCTCAGCTGGATAGAGCAACGCCCTTCTAAGGCGTGTGTCCGGGGTTCGAATCCCTGTGCGCTCACCAATTAAAGTTTCACATTAGTGAAACTTTTTTTTTATAAAAATTTAAAAAAATGAAATAAATATATAAAATTAGCCTTATAATAAAAAATATAAATATAATATATTGAATTATTAAAGAAGATAGTTTGTATATAGTTGTATTATTATAGTATAATACATAGTGTAAAAGGTTAAGAAACTATTGAACAGGAGGATAAAATATGTCCGATATAAATTCTTTTTTAAATGGTTTTATTGATATAATATTAAGAATGAGTATATATGATATTGTAGATATATTAATTGTAGCTTACATATTCTATAAAATTTTTATGTTTATAAAAGATACGAGAGCGGAACAAGTTTTTAAAGGAATAGTAGTTTTACTATTAGCTACTCAGCTAAGCTCTGTATTTAAATTACATACACTTTACTGGATACTAGTAAATGCACTTAATGTTGGTGTTATAGCTGTTTGTATAATATTCCAACCTGAACTTAGAGCAGGCTTTGAACATTTAGGAAGAGCAAATTTCAATTTACTTGGGAAGAGTGGAGAAAATGCTGAAAGCAAAAAATTAGATAAAACAATAGATGAAATTGTAGAAACATTATATTCTTTATCAAGACAAAAAATAGGAGCTCTTATTATATTAGAAAGAGAAACAAAAATATCAGATATAATAGGGACTGGAACTATAATTGATGGTGATGTTTCAAGACAATTATTAATAAATATATTTATTCCAAATACACCTCTACATGATGGTGCAGTGGTAATTAGAGATAACAAAGTAAAAGCAGCAGCGTGTTTCTTACCTTTAAGCCAAAGTAAAGATTTGACAAAGGACTTAGGAACTAGGCATAGGGCTGGTGTAGGAATAAGTGAAGTTTCTGATTGTATTACTTTAATAGTATCTGAAGAAACAGGAGAAGTTTCTATAGCTAAGTCAGGAAAATTATATAGGGATATTGCAAAAGAAAGAATGGCAAATATTTTAAAGAAAAATTTAAATAAAACAACAACAGAAGATAAAAGTTTCTTTAAAGGTGGGATATTTAAATGAAAAATAATTTAAAAAGAAATACCAGGATAAAACTAATATCTCTACTTAGTGCTATGGTATTGTGGATGTATGTCATGGCGATAGTGGATCCCGAAGATACAAAACTTTTTGAAAATATACCTGTTACTGTAACAAATACAGAAGAGCTACAAGATGATGACTTAGTGGTATATCCAGAATCAGAATTAGTGGCTGATATTTATATAACAGGGAAACTATCTGATTTACAAAAATTAAGCGAAGATGATATACATATATATGGATCTATAAACAATCCAATAGAAGGAAAAAATTATCTTTATTTAAAAGTTAATACAACAAAACAAGTATCATATGAATTTAAATCAGATTTTATAGTTGTTAAATTAGAAAAGCTTATGCATCAAGAAAGAAATATTAGTCCCGAAATAATTGGAGATTATAAGGATGATGTGGACACTGTAACATTGCAACAAAGTTCAGTAAATATATCAGGACCAAGGGTTTTAATAGAACAAGTAGACTACATAAAGGCTACTGTACATGTAGATAGTAAGGATAAGGATAAATTAACTCAAAGGGTAAAATTAATACCTGTAGATATAGAAGGAAAAGAAGTTAATGGAGTTAATTTAGATGTGAAAACTATGAATGCTGAGGTTACTTTTTTAGCAGAAAAGCAAGTTCCTATAAATATACAGTTAAAAGATGAAAATGCAGATATAAAGGCATATGAAGTGACACCACAAGTAATAACTATAAAAGGTAAAAATGAAGTATTAGATAAAATTAATTATATTAATACTCAAAAAATAGACTCAACTTCTATAGGTGTATCTAAAAAAGTAAATTTAATTATTCCAGAAGGTGTAACTACAGATGAAACCACTTCAGTAGTTAAACCAAAGGATAAGGAAAGTTTAATTCAAAGATTAGTATATAGTAATTCTGATATAGAACTTAGAAATAATACACAGGAAATAAAGATATCTGACTTGAATATACCTGATAGTATAAATGTAGAGGTTCAATTGGATGATACTAATATAAAATTATCTAAATCAGATATAAATTTATATATAGATTTAGATAATGGATATGATGAAACAAAAGAATATATAATTAAGTATGATTCAGAGGTATCTTTTAAAAATGTAAAGATAATACCTAGTACCGTTGGAAAATAAAATATTTATATAAAAATAAGTGTAATCTGATTAATGTTTTGTATACAAATTATCAGATTACACTTTTTAATTTGTTAAGAATTTATCGAACTTTAGTTAATATAATATAGTTTAAAGCAGAAAAGTGTTAAAAAAACAAAGTTAGAATTTTCAGAAAATTTTAATTTTTTGTCAAAAAAAGTAGGTGTAAAAAAATATTTATACGATGGAAATGGCTTATTTACTCATTGAATTTGAATATAAATCAATAAAAACAATGATAATTAAAAAATTTATTTAAAATTTCATTTTAATATTATACAATCATAAATAATATTATGCTAGAATATAAGTATAAAGAAAAAAATGTAAAAACTTAAAAATTAAAGTTTACATATTTTAAACGTAAAGTCCAATTTAATCTTAATGTAACATAAAAATTATACTTAAGGTTAAAACAAATCAATTAGTCAGACATTAAAATTAGTAAAATCGAAAGTGCATCAATTCAAACCAAGTTTAAAACAACTAAATATACAAAATTTAGGAGGATAAAATGAGGAACATAGAAGATATCATTAAATTTGCAAAAGAAAGAGGTCCAAAAACTGTATCAGTAGCTTGTTGCCAAGACAAAGAGGTACTTATAGCAGTTGAAAATGCAAGAAAAGAAAATATAGTAGAGGCAATTTTAGTTGGAGATATTGAAAAAACTAAAGAAATTGCAGATGAATTGGGTATAAACCTAGAAAATTATAAATTAATAGACATTAAGGACTTATCAGAAGCTTGCCTAAAAGCAGTAGAGTTAGTATCTAGTGGAAAAGCTCATATGGTTATGAAGGGTTTAGTAGATACTTCAATTATATTAAAAGCTGTGCTTAATAAAGAGGTGGGTCTAAGAACAGGAAACATATTAAGTCATGTGGCAGTATTTGATATAGAGGGATATGATAGATTATTCTTTATAACTGATTCAGCTATGAACTTAGCACCAGACGTAAATGCAAAAAAACAAATAATTGAAAATGCATGCTCAGTTGCGAGATCATTAGATATAGATGAACCTAAAGTGGCATTGATTTGCGCTAAGGAAAAGGTTAACCCTAAAATGAAAGATACTGTAGAAGCAAAAGAATTAGAAGATATGTATCTTCGTGGAGAAATAAAAGGATGTATGGTTGGGGGACCTTTTGCCTTAGATAATGCTATTAGTGAAGAAGCTGCTAGACATAAAGGTATGGACCATCCAATAGCAGGTAAAGCTGATGTATTAGTAGTGCCAGATATAGAAGCAGGGAATGTATTATATAAATCTATAGCATTTTTTGCAAAATGTGAAAATGCAGGTTTAATAGTAGGAGCAAAAGCACCTATTATATTAACATCTAGAGCTGATAGTGATAAAACTAAATTAAATTCAATAGCGCTAGGGGTTCTAGCAAGTACAAAAAAATAATATAAAAATAAAGGAAGGTTATTAGAGTGGGAGATTATAAAATTTTAACAATAAATCCAGGATCAACATCGACTAAGATTGCTGTATTTGAAAATGAAGAATTATTATATGAAAAAACACTAAGACATTCTTCAGAAGAAATAGGGAAATATGAAAAGGTAGCAGATCAATTTGAGTTTCGTAAAGGTGTTATAGAAGAATCTTTAAAAGAAGCAGATTTGAAAGTAGAAGATTTAGATGCAATAGTTGGTAGGGGAGGACTTTTAAAACCTATACAGGGTGGAACTTACAAAGTAAGTGATGTAATGGTGAAAGATTTAAAAGTTGGAATACTAGGAGAACATGCATCTAATTTAGGAGGAATAATTGCAAAGGAAATGGCTGATGAAGTTTCTATACCATCTTTTATAGTAGATCCAGTTGTTGTTGATGAAATGGAAGATGTAGCAAGAATATCTGGGGTGCCAGAAATTCCAAGAATAAGTATCTTCCATGCTTTAAATCAAAAAGCAATAGGAAGAAGGGCAGCTAAAGACATGAATAAAAATTATGAAGACTGTAATTTATTGATTGTTCACATGGGTGGAGGAGTTACAGTTGGTGCTCATAAGAAAGGTAAAGTAATTGACAATACTAATGGTCTTGATGGGGAAGGACCATTCTCACCAGAAAGAAGTGGAGGACTTCCAGTTGGTGGTTTAATGAAATTATGTTATGGAGATCAATTAAGCAAGGCTGAGATAGGAAAACGTATAAAAGGTAATGGTGGAGTAGTTGCTTATTTAGGAACTAATGATATTAGAGATGTTGAAGATATGATTTCTAAAGGTGACGAAAAAGCTGCTTTAATATATGATGCTATGGTTTATCAAATATGCAAGGAAATAGGAGCATACGCTACAGTTCTTAAAGGAGAAGTTGATGCAATAATTTTAACTGGAGGAATTGCTTATTCTCAAACAATAAGAGAAAAGATAGAAGATAGAGTTAAATTTATTGCACCTGTTAAAGCTTATCCAGGAGAAGATGAAATGATAGCCCTTGCACAAGGTGGACTTAGAGTATTAAATGGGGAAGAAACAGCATTAGATTATGAAAAAGAAGCTTTAGCTTATTAATATATATACTGAAAATAGGTGAATTTTTATGATAAAAGACGATAAAAGAGTTAGACTTTTCATAGGACATTATGGAAGTGGGAAAAGTGAAGTTTCTATTAACTATGTAACTAGACTTAGGGAGGTAGTTGATGGAGAAGTTGCACTAGCTGATATAGATGTAGTAAATGTATATTTTAGGACAAGAGAAAAGAAAGATTTAATGAGACAGTTAGGGATAACGCCTATTGACAGTTCTATTCAAACAACTACGCTTGATGTTCCCGCTGTTTCAGCAGAAGTAATGAGACCACTACATGATGATAAGGTTAACTATGTACTAGATGTAGGTGGAGACAATGTAGGTGGAAGAGTAGTTGGTAGATTTGCTGAACATTTCAAATCAGACAACTATGATATGTTTTTTGTAATAAATGCTAACAGGGAGAAAACTCAAACTGCTAACGAAGTTCTTGGATACATAGATGCAATAGAAGCATCTTCTAAGCTTAAGGTAACAGGTCTTGTAAATAATACACATCTTTTAAGAGAAACAACTGTTGAAGATGTGTTAAAGGGACAAGAGGTTGCAAGAGAGGTTTCTAAAATAAAAAATATACCAATTAAGTATGTTTGTTGTATAGAAAATCTTGTAGATAAATTGCCAAAAGATTTAGAGGGAGACATATTACCTATAAAAATGTATCTAAGAGAAGAGTGGATGTAGTTTTGAGCTCAATATAAGAAATAATTAAGGGAGGCTTAACAATGGCTAAAGGGAAAGTAATTTTCAACGAAGAACGTTGCAAAAGTTGTGGACTATGTATAGAAGCATGTCCAAAAGGAATACTTGCAATTGACACAGAGGTTATAAATGCAAAAGGTTATAACCCAGCTAAGATAGTTGACGAAGAAAAATGCATTGGATGTGCAAGTTGTGCATTAATGTGTCCAGACGTAGTTATTACAGTAGAAAGAGATTAATTATTTTTTAAAAATAAGGGGGATTAATAATGGCTAAAATTCTTATGAAAGGTAACGAAGCATTTGGTAAAGCAGCTATAGAAGCTGGATGCCACTACTTCTTTGGTTACCCAATAACTCCACAAAGTGAGTTACCAGAATATTTATCAAGAGAACTACCTAAGGTTGGAGGAGCTTTTGTACAAGCAGAATCTGAAGTTGCAGCTATAAATATGGTTTATGGTGCAGGAGGAACTGGTACAAGAGTTATGACATCTTCATCTTCACCAGGGGTAGCATTAAAACAAGAAGGAATAACATACTGTGCAGGTGCAGAAGTACCTTGCGTAGTTTTAAATATAATGAGAGGTGGTCCAGGACTTGGAACTATACAACCATCTCAAGCAGACTACTACATGTCAACAAAAGGTGGAGGAAATGGAGATTATAGAACTCCTGTTTTTGCTCCAGCATCTGTTCAAGAAGCTGTTGATATGATAATAGAAGCTTTTGATGTAGCTGACGTATATAGAACTCCAGTTATGGTTGTTGCAGATGGTATGATAGGTCAAATGATGGAACCAGTTGATTTTGATAAAGAAAGAAAAACTAGAGAAATACCAGAAAAAACTTGGGCCGCAAATGGAACAAAAGGACAAAGAAAACCTAATGTAATAAATTCTTTATACCTACAATCAGAAGAGTTAGAACAACACAATTTAAAACTTGAAAAGAAATATAAAGAAATAGAAGAAAATGAAGTTCAATATGAAATGTATAAAACTGAAGATGCTGAACTAGTATTTGTTGCTTACGGAACTGTTTCTAGAATAGTTAAAACAACTGTAGATCAAATGAGAGAAGAAGGATATAAAGTTGGGTTAATAAGACCAAAAACACTATGGCCATTCCCTAATAAAGCATTTAAAGAAATTCCAAATGCTAAAAACTTATTAGTTGTTGAAATGAGTTTAGGTCAAATGATAGATGACGTTAAATTAGCTTGCGAATGTAAATTACCAGTAGACTTCTATGGAAGATCAGGTGGTATGATACCATCTCCAGCTGAAATAGCTAATAAAGCTAAAGAAATAATAGGGGGTGCTAAATAATGGCTGTAGTATTTAAGAGAACAGAAGGATTACAAGATGTTACTACTCACTACTGTCCAGGATGTACTCATGGTATAATCCATAGATTAGTAGCAGAAGTATTAGAAGAGATGGGATTGCTTGGAGATGCTATAGGTGTAGTTCCTGTAGGATGTTCAGTTTTAGCATATAAATATTTCAATGTGGATACTCAAGAAGCTGCTCATGGTAGAGCACCAGCTGTAGCTACAGGTATAAAAAGAACTAATCCTGATAAGTTTGTATTTACTTATCAAGGTGATGGAGACTTATCATCAATAGGTATGGCAGAAATAGTTCATGCTGCAGGTAGAGGTGAAAAAATAAGTACTATATTCGTAAACAACGGAATTTACGGAATGACTGGTGGACAAATGGCTCCAACTACATTAATAGGTCAAAAGGCTACAACAGCTCAAAGCGGTAGAAATCCAGAAGTTAATGGTTTCCCAATAAGAGTTAGTGAAATGTTAGCAACATTAACTGGTGCAGTATTTGTAGAAAGAGTTTCTGTTGATACACCAGCTAATGTAAGAAAAGCTAAAAAAGCTATAAAAAAAGCTTTCCAAGTTCAACAAGCAGGGTTAGGATTTGGTATAGTTGAAGTATTATCTACTTGCCCAACTAACTGGGGACTTGCTCCAAATGATGCATTACAATGGTTAAGAGATAATATGATGTCTTATTATGAACTAGGAAATAAAAAAGATATAGAAGTTGAAGTTGAGGAGGCGAAATAATATGGCAACATCAAGAGTAATATGTGCAGGATTTGGTGGTCAAGGTGTTATGTCTATGGGCCAATTATTAACTTATGCAGGAATGCTTGAAGGTAAAGAAGTTGCATGGTTACCTTCTTATGGACCAGAAATGCGTGGGGGTACTGCAAACTGTGCAGTAACTGTATCTGATAAGCCAGTTGGATCACCAGTTATAACAGATGATGCTACTTGCGCTGTTATAATGAACAAACCTTCTATGAAATTTGTTGATGATGTAGTTCCAGGAGGACATATATTAGTTAATAGTTCATTAATAGATATGAAAGTTGAAAGAGATGATGTTAATGTAACTTATATACCAGCTAATGAATTAGCAGCTGAAATAGGAATGCCTAAAGTTGCTAATATGATAATGCTAGGAGCTTGTTTAAAAGTTACAGAATCAGTTGATATAGAATCAGTTCTTCAAGCTTTCTTAAAAGTTTTTGGAGAAAGAAAGTCTAAGTTTATACCAATAAACAGAGAAGCATTACAAAAGGGAATGGATGCAGTATCAACAGTAGAAGCTTAGATTAAAAAAGAAAAATTTATTTTTATATTTATAAAAAGGCAATAGAATTATTTCTATTGTCTTTTTTTCATTTAAGTATTAAAATAATCCTATGGTTATAATTAAAAGCTGATATTTAATATATAAATTGAATAAAATAATTTTATGTATATAGATATTCTCGTTATGGAAGGAGTTTTTCAATGAGAAAATATTTTGGAACAGATGGAGTTAGAGGAGTTGCTAACACAGAACTTACTTGTGATTTAGCATATAGATTAGGAAGAGCTGGAGGATATGTTTTAGCTCAAGGTGATCATAGGGTAAAAGTAGTAGTAGGAAAAGATACAAGAATGTCAGGGGACATGCTAGAATCAGCTTTAATAGCTGGATTAATGTCAGTAGGATGTGATATAATTCCTGTGGGAATCATACCAACACCTGCAGTTGCATACTTAACTAGAAAATATAATGCTGATTGTGGAGTTGTAATATCAGCATCACATAATCCTATGGAAGACAATGGTATAAAATTCTTTAATAAAGATGGATATAAATTAGATGATTCTATAGAATTAGAAATAGAGAAATATATAGAAGATATAGAAAAAGTAGATTGTAATCCAGTTGGAGAAGATGTTGGAGTTATAAATCACGAACATAATGCTTTAAGAGATTACGTAGACTACTTAAAATCTATAATAAATGTAGACTTAACTGGAATGAAAGTAGTTTTAGATTGTGCTAATGGTGCGTCATATGAAGTTGCTCCAATAGTATTTAAAGAATTAGGTGCAAATGTTATAGATATAAATACTTCTCCAAATGGAAAGAATATAAATGATAGATGTGGATCTACACATCCAGAAATGTTACAAAAATCTGTAGTTGAAAACAAGGCAGATTTAGGATTAGCATATGATGGAGATGCAGATAGATTAATTGCTGTTGATGAAAATGGAAACATTGTAGACGGTGACCATATAATGATATTAAGTGCAGCATATCTTAAGAAGAAAAAACAATTGTCAAATGATACATTAGTAATAACTGTAATGACTAATATAGGATTAAACGTTGCAGCAAGAGAATATGGAATAAATTTAGAAACTACAGACGTGGGAGATAGATATGTTATAGAAGCTATGAAGAAAGGAAACTTTAACCTAGGTGGAGAACAATCAGGACATATGATATTCCTAGATTACAACACTACAGGTGATGGAGTTTTAAGTTCATTAATGTTATCTAAGATAATAAAAGAAGAAAAGAAACCTTTATCAGAATTAGCTTCAATAATGAGTGTTTACCCACAAGTATTAGTGAATGTAGAAGTTAAAAACGAAGTGAAAAATAAATTCATGGAAGTTGAAGAAATAAAAAATGAAATAGCAAGAATAGAAGCATTAATGGAAGGCTCAGGAAGGGTTTTAATAAGACCATCTGGAACACAACCATTAGTTAGAGTTATGCTAGAGGGTAAAGAGGAAGGTCAAATAAATGAGTTAGCTAACAACTTGGCTAATCTTATAAAAGAAAAATTATCGTAAACTACAAGTAAATACTAAGAAATATACTTAGTATTTACTTTTAAGCGCCAGAACTTAACAATAACAGAATTTTATTAGTAGTATTGGGGGTTAAGTTGACGAGGACAGAGTTAATCGATTTTTCGGCGGATGCTCTGCGGTGTGTTTACCATCGTTAAGGTTTTCTCAAATCACGGAAGTGATTCTGTGGACAAAGGAAAACTCAAGTAAGCTTTTTCATGACCTAACTCTAAAAATATATTTAAAATAATATTTTTAGGAGGACACATAATATGTGTGGAATAGTTGGATATTTAGGAAAAAGACAGGCAACTGAAGTTTTAGTAGAAGGTCTATCAAAATTAGAATACAGAGGATATGACTCTGCAGGTGTTGCTGTAAACACAGGTAACAAATTAGAAATAAGAAAGTTTAAAGGTAGATTAGCTATATTAGCTGAAGATCTACAAAAAAATCCTATTGATGGACATTTAGGAATAGGGCATACAAGATGGGCTACTCATGGCGAACCATCAGATGTAAACTCACATCCTCATTTCAATATGGATAGAACTATAGCTGTAGTTCACAATGGTATAATAGAAAACTATCTTGAATTAAGGGCAGAATTAGAAGCTGAAGGAGTTGTATTCTTATCTCAAACAGATACAGAAATAGCAGCTCATATGGTAAGTAAATACTACGAAGGAAATCTTTTAGAAGCTGTTTATAAAGCAACTGCGAGATTTAGAGGAGCTTATGCATTAGGTGTAGTATGCGCTGACAATGCAAATGAATTAGTTGCAGTAAGAAAAGATAGTCCATTAGTTGTAGGTTTAGGTGAAGATGAAAACATGGTAGCATCTGATATACCTGCAATATTAAAATATACAAGAAATGTTTACTTCTTAGAAAATGGTGAATTCGTTCATATAGAAGGAAATAAAGTAACTGTTTTAAATGAAAACAAAGAAGTAGTAGAAAAAGAAGTAAGTGAAATAACTTGGGATGTGGAAGCTGCATCAAAAGGTGGATTCGATAGCTTCATGGCAAAAGAAATATACGAACAACCAAAAGGTGTTGAAGATACGCTGCTTAGAAGATTAGATGAAAATGGAAGAATAAAGTTAGACGATATAAAAATAACTAAAGAAGATTTAGATAAAATAAACAAAGTTTATATAGTGGCTTGTGGTACTGCTTACCATGCAGGGCTTGTTGGAAAATATGCTATAGAAAAATTCGCTAAAATACCAGTTATAGCTGATATAGCTTCTGAGTTTAGATATAGTGATCCATTTGTAGATGAAAATACTTTAATAATAATAGTAAGTCAATCAGGAGAAACTGCTGATACTTTAGCTGCTCTTAGAGATGCTAAAGAAAAAGGTGCTAGAGTATTATCAATAACTAATGTTGTTGGTTCGTCAATAGCTAGAGAATCTGATGATATATTCTATACATGGGCAGGTCCAGAAATAGCAGTTGCATCTACAAAAGCTTATACAACTCAATTAATGGCATTCTATATGATAGCTTTAAACTTAGCTATGACAAAAGGAACTATAACTGAAGAAGAATACTTCAATATGATAGGTCAATTAAAGGAGATGCCAGCTAAAGTTGAAAAAGTATTAGAATGTGATAAATTAGTAGAAGAAATAGCTACTGAAATAAAAGACAAGAATGATATGTTCTATTTAGGTAGAGGTCTTGATTATGCATTAGCTATGGAAGGTTCTTTAAAAATAAAAGAAATATCTTATATGCATGCTGAAGCATTTGCTGCTGGAGAATTAAAACACGGAACAATAGCTTTAATAGAAGAAGGAACTCCTGTTTTAGTTATAGCGACTCAAGAACAATTATTTGAAAAAATGCTTTCAAATATGCAAGAAGTTAAAGCTAGAGGTGCAAAAGTAATAGCAATAGCTAAAGAACACAATAAAGAAGTTGAAAAATCAGCAGATAGAGTAATATATATACCAGAAGTTGAAGATATGTTTGCAAGTATAACTGCTGTTGTACCAATGCAATTATTATCTTATCATGTAGCTAAGATGAGAGGTTGTGACATTGATAAGCCTAGAAACTTAGCTAAGTCAGTTACAGTTGAATAATAGGAAACAATTAGATAATAAATAATATAGAAGGTTATATACTAAAAGTATATAACCTTTTTATTCTTAAACAATTACTTAATATATTTAAAAATATTTATTTTTAAGTATATTAAATCGTATATCCTTTTTAATAATGTCAATAATTTAAATAAAAGTTAAATAACTTATTAAGGGGGATTTACTATGAAAGTTATAAAAATTGTTACAACTTTCTTACTATTATTCATCATAGGAATATTTACATCTTATGCAAGTGTAAAATATAATAACTGGACTGATAATTTTATTAAAACATTTGAGCAAACGAATGCGAATTTTAAATTCTACAATATAAAAATCAACTGTGTAGTATCAGAAACAACTGATAAAAACCAAATAGAAAATATGTGCATAAATATTGTAAATTCTTTAGATTTAAAGACAAATAAAATAAAATGGGAAGAAGAAAATGACAATGAGCTTAAAATTTATGCTCAAGCGCAAGACGATTCTTGTAGCGTATCATTTACAGCAATCAAAAAAAATAATAAAGAATACTATATAATTGTTGACATATTAAACAATAAGGTATATAAAAATATAGTAGATATTTATCAAACTTTAAATGATGTAATTAATAAGTACTCAAATGATGTAGATATTTACCTTTGTATTGCTGGAGAATATACAAAAAATTTACAATTATATAAATCTAATGATATTTTAGAAAATATATTGTATAATATGAATGCAAAGGAAATAGATAAAATAGAAGATGACAATTTGATTTCTGTTACAGCATACAGCAACTTGTTAACAGAAAACGATTTAGATTATTTAGACAATAAGATCAATTTAAATATAGGAATTAGGTATAGCGAAAATGAAGATAAAACTTTAATCTACATGGCTACACCAATAATAAAATTAGATTATTAAGTTTAGTGAGGAGAGACAAATAATGGCTAAAATAATAGTAAAAAAGAGTAATCCACTTAAAGGTAGTGTTAGAATAGATGGTGCAAAAAATGCTGTATTACCAATAATAGCAGCAACTTTATTAGCGAAAGGAAAATCAGTGCTTAGAGAAGTCCCAAATTTAAAGGATGTACATGTTATATCTGACTTATTAAGACACTTAGGTGCTGAGGTTGAATATAAGGGAACAACATTAACAGTTGATGCAACAAATTTGACAACTTATGATGCTCCATATGAACTAGTTAGAAAGATGAGAGCTTCTTTCTTAGTAATGGGACCATTGCTAGCAAGATTCAATCAAACTAGAATATCTATGCCAGGAGGATGTGCTATAGGTACTAGACCAATAGATTTACATCTAAAAGGGTTTAAAGCTCTAGGTGCAGAGGTAGTGATGGATCATGGGTTCGTAGAAGCTAAAACAGATAGATTAACTGGTAGTAAGTTATATCTAGATTTCCCATCAGTAGGAGCTACTGAAAATATAATGATGGCTGCAGTATTAGCAGAAGGAACTACTATAATAGAAAATGCAGCAGAAGAGCCAGAAATAGTTGACTTAGCAAACTTCTTAAATGAAATGGGAGCAGATGTCAGAGGAGCAGGAACAAACACTATAAGAATAAAAGGTGTAAAAGAATTAAAAGCTACAGAACATGATGTAATACCTGATAGAATAGAAGCTGCTACATTCATGGTAGCTGCAGCTATGACAAAAGGTGATATAACTGTTGAGAATATAATTCTTGAGCATTTAAAGCCTGTAACAGCAAAATTAAGAGAAGCTGGTTGTGAAATTATAGAAATGGATAATTCTATAAGGGTAATTGGACCAGAAAAATTAAAAGCTATAGATATAAAAACTTTACCACATCCAGGATTCCCAACAGATGTTCAAGCACAATTTATGGCTATGCTTACTGTAGCAAAAGGAACTGGTGTAGTAATAGAAACAGTGTTTGAAAATAGATTTATGCATGTAGCTGAGTTCAATAGAATGGGAGCTAATATCAAAATAGAAGGTAGAACTGCTGTTATTGAAGGTGTAGACCAATTATATGGAGCAAAAGTAAATGCTACTGATTTAAGGGCTGGAGCTGCTTTAATACTTTGCGGTCTTATAGCAGAAGGTGAAACTGAAATAGGAGAAATATATCATATTCAAAGAGGATATGTTGATATTGATAAAAAAATAACTGCATTAGGCGGTAACATAGAAATAGTTGAATAACAATTAGTAATAAAAAAATAGGTTTTTTCATATATTTAAGAAGCTTAAATCTTAGGAGGAAGATATATGAAAAAACCTTTTATTTTTGTTTTATTACTATCTTTTTCATTAGTTATAGTGTCGGTAGTTGGAAGTTTGATATTTTATGATGACAATCCAAGTAGCGCAGTTGTAAAAAAGAAAGTTACTAAAGAAATTACTTATGAAAAAATTGATAAAGATTCGCCTATTATTAATGTCTATAATGTCAGTAAAAACAAAATAGAGAAGATAGATATTGAAGAATACCTATATGGAGTATTATCTAGTGAAATGCCATCAACTTTTGATGAAGAAGCTTTAAAAGCGCAAGCCATAGCTGCTAGAACTTATGTTATATACAAGATGGAAAATAACATCACATCTGGCCATAAAAATTCATCAGTTTGTACTAATTCAGCTCACTGTCAAGCTTATACATCATATGATGATTTAAAAAAAATTAAGGGTGAAGACTGGATAAAAAGTGATTATGTTAAAGTAAAAAAGGCGGTAGATGATACGAAAGGTCAAATTGTGAGTTATGAAGAAAAGGCAATTTTACCTTTATATTTTTCAACTTCTTCAGGTAAAACTGAAAATAGTAAAGATGTTTTCTCTACTCAATATCCATACTTAGTATCAGTAGACAGTCCATATGAAGAAAACTCACCTAAATATTCAACTACTTATTCAATAAAAAAGAGTAAATTTATTAAGTATATAAAAAATATATATCCGCAAATTAATATATCTTTAGATAAACTAGATAAAGAAGTAAGCATAGTAGATAGAACAGATGGTGGATGCGTAAAAATAATTGAAGTTGGAAATGTCAAAATAAGTGGAACTGACATGAGGAAGATATTGAATCTGAATTCTGCTAATTTTACTATTAATTATAATAATGATGAAATGAACTTCACTGTGAAAGGATATGGACATGGTGTAGGAATGAGTCAATGGGGCGCTGAGGGGATGGCAAAAAAAGGATACAAATACTATGACATATTATTTCATTACTTCAAAGGTACTGATATAAAAGATATGTATTAATATACAAAAAATGTAAAAAATGTTGTATAAATATTAATTATTAGTTAATAATCTGAATATGTATTAATATATTTGGAGGTACAACATGAAAAAGAAAT
>ERZ781272.810-NODE-810-length-15737-cov-4.430302_pt1 | contig 15737 bp, 14 predicted proteins | sample MGYA00375850_ERZ781272 | MGnify/ENA primary metagenome ERZ781272 (study PRJEB29790, sample SAMN06051246) | human gut metagenome | host: Homo sapiens | place: USA: Cincinnati, Ohio | collected 2013-06-21 | study: EMG produced TPA metagenomics assembly of the Gut...
AGATGGATCCGTTCTCCAATGCGGTCTTTCTGTTCTGTGGACGCAAAAAGAATACGATGAAAGCCCTCTACTTTGACCGGGATGGATTTGTACTCCTGCAGAAGCGCCTGGACAATGGAAAATTCCAATGGCCACGCAATGCTTCAGAAGTCAGACCTCTGACAAGGCAGGAATTCCGCTGGCTGATGGAAGGACTTTCCATTGACCAGCCGAAAGCGATACAGCCTGCGAAAGACAGGGATTACTGATTTGTGCAATATGTAGATTTTGAAAATTTTTTCTACAGCCGGAGCAGGCTGTTGACGGAAGATATCCACAGATGTGAAATCATGGGGTGCGTTGTCCGGGGATAGTTGAGCATGACATCATCATGATGTGCATAACTTTACGGAAAATCCCGGAAACTGGCTGATTTTGAGAAAAAAGGAGCTATCTGGCTTTCGGCATAATGCCAGTCTGATTTTGGACGGCATTTGCAACCATGCCTTCCTTTTCGTACAATAAAGGTAACGAAAAAAGAGGGAGGGATTCACCGTGGATTCAAAGGGACAGGACATACTTTTTAACAGTGAGATGAATCAGAAGGACCTTATGATCCAGATGCTTTCTGAACGGTTAGATGAAAAAGACGAAACCATCACAGAACTGAAGGAAACCATCAATGAACTGAAAGATACAATTGCCGGTCTCAGGGAAACACTGGATGAATTCCAGCGGAAACTCTTTGGTACAGGCAGTGAGAAGACAAAACAGGATAAGAAAACGGAAGAAACTGTGACAACAATCGTCAAAAGCCACAAACGGACAACACGCAAAGCGAAAGCGACACGTGAAGACCAATATGGAAATCTTCCGATCCATAAGGAAGTCATCCCCCTGCCGGAAGAAGATAAGTATTGTCCTTATTGTAATTCCAAGATGGAGTATGTGACGGAAATGTTTGTCCGTGAAGAACTACGGATCACCCCGGCAAAGGTGGAACGAATCCACTATTATCAGGAGAAATGGCAGTGCCCGGAATGCAGAAAAGATGGTGACGGGACATTTGCTGAATCCAAGATACCTACAGCATTGATTCTACACAGCCCGGCTTCCCCATCCATGGTCGCATATGTTGCAATGGAAAAGATCGGCATGGCAATGCCTTACTATCGTCAGGAATTTCTGATGAACCAGCTGGGATTTACCCTGCCACGGGAAACCATGGCGAACTGGATCATTTATACGGCAGAAAACTATTTCTATCTGATCTATGATCGGCTGCATGAAGAACTTTTAAAGCGGGACCTGGTACATGCAGATGAGACAACATGTCAGGTGCTGCGGGAAAAGGGACGTACGGCGGAACAGACCTCTTATATGTGGTTATATACAACCGGAAATGATGGTCTTACACCAATTGTCCTTTATGATTACCAGCCAAGCCGGAAAGGATCCTGTGTGCAGGAATTTCTGGAAGGATTCCATGGAATGGTACAGTGTGACGGATATCAGGGTTACAACAGGCTTGAAGATGTCATACTGGTCTGCTGCCTTGCACATGCAAGACGTAAGTTCTTTGAAGCAGTCCCGGCAGCCAGACGTAAAAAGTTGAAACTTCTGGATGTTAACTCTGATGAAGCGATCGAGGATACCGGTCTTCCGGATGAAGAGAAGCTGGAACAGCTGCTCCCGGCAGAAATTGGACTGCTGTATTGCAATAAGCTCTTCTACCTGGAGCGCACATTAAAAGAACTGGAGGCAGAAGAACGAAAACAACAAAGAACCATTCTGGAACAGCCTGTATGGGAACAGTTCTGGAACTGGCTTGGCACACTGCATCCAACTGGCGGAAGCAAGCTTGGGAAAGCGGTGAACTATGCCCAAAATCATCATGATACCTTGATGAACTATATGATAGATGGCCGGTGTGAAATTTCAAACAACCGTGCGGAACGGAAAGCCAAAAGTTATGCCGTTGGGCGGAAAGCCTTCCTGTTCCATACATCAGAAGCTGGAGCTGGGGCAAGTGCGGTAATGTACAGCATTGTGGAAACAGCAAAAGCAAACAATCTGAATATTTTCCAATATCTCTATATGGTACTGCTGTATATGCCGGATTATATGAACTCGTCCGCAGGTATAGAACAGCTGATGCCATGGAGTGAATTTATCAAAGAGCAGTGTTCGGGGATCATTGATGTGGAATCCAATGTCCCGGAAAACAGAATTCCCCTGCCATGTAGATAGCAGGGAAAACCTAAAGTAAATGGTAGTCGTTTACTGTTTTGGGTAGGCGGTGTGTTATTCATCGCTTACGACCAATGAGCTGACCAAAGGAAATATCATTTATTCCTATGACCGTTTCAGTAACCTGATCAGTGCGAAAGGAACAGAGATTCTGTCATGCTTCAGAATGTTTGATGAGGCAGGAAATGTCTATGGAACCGAAGATAAGAGTGACCGCATCTACGGAGCGGGAAGCAGGCTGGAAACTTCCGGAATTGACCTGAAAGAGAAACGAAATATCTATCAGGGTGGTCATGGCAGGCTTGTCACAAAAGGAGCAGAATACTTCTATGATGAAGAAGGCAATCTTGTAAGAAAAACAGAAGCAGACGGAAGTATCTGGGAATATTCTTACTACGGAAACGGAATGCTTAGAAAAGTGGTCCGTCCGGATAAGAGTGCAGTAATCTTCAAATATGACGGTCTTGGAAGAAGAATTGAAAAGAGTATAACACGGGCAGGAAGCGAAAAAGTGATTCCGTTTGCCAGAAAAGAGGCAGCCGGGGAAGAAAGTAAATGGGAGACAATCGGAGGTGTCCGGATACGCAGACCCAATACAGAACTTCAGAAACCTCATACGCTGCAGGGAGATAACACATCTGTCTATAGAGAGGAAAATGCATTGCAGCCTGGTTCGGAACAGAAAGCTTCTCATGTAGAAAAAGTGATAAAATTTCTTTGGGATGGAAATGTTCTGCTCCATGAATGGCAGGAGAATGCAGAGGAGAGCAAAAAGCCGGTTCCCCAGATCGATTATCAGGCAGAGTATGTGGTGAAGCTTTCAGAGAAAAAGGAGCAGGAAGAAAGACAAAAGGCTGCAAAGGGAGAGCCTGCACCGGAAAGCCTGATTACATGGATATTCCAGGATGATTTCATACCAAGAGCCCGGATAACCAAGGACGGAATTTACAGCATTATGACAGATTATCTGGGAACTCCTGCAGAAGCCTACGATGATTCCGGTACACTTGTCTGGAAAAGAGAGTTGGACATAAACGGAAACGTCATGCCTGCGGGAAAAGACAGATATGGACGTACAATGGAGGATATCGGAGAGAAGAATTTTATTCCGTTCCGCTTCCAGGGACAGTACGAGGATGAAGAGACAGGTCTGTATTATAACAGATTTAGATATTATAATCCGGAGACAGGACAGTACACCCAGCAGGATCCGATAGGGCTGGCAGGTGGAAACCCTACGCTGTATGGGTATGTGTGTGATACCAATACTCAAATTGATGTATTAGGATTGTCATGGTCAGATGTTTTAAAAAACCTTGGAATACCTGTTAAAGCTAGTCAATACAAAATCATTATAGTTGTAAAGGATAGTATATGAGTAGTTAAGGTGATATAAATGCAAGAAAGCACTTGTCGTCATAAGGAAAATTGATTACAATTAATTCTGAAAGGAGAAGAAATGTTATGTTTATGATTATGGCAGGAATGGATCCATGCATTCTTTTATGGGTGATTTTGCTTATTGCATTTGTAGTTGGAGAATTGATTACTGTAGGGCTTACATCCATCTGGTTTGCAGCAGGATCTCTGGTTGCTTTGCTTGCAGCAGTTCTGGGGGCAAATCCGGTTGTACAGATCATACTGTTTCTGGCGGTTTCCGTGGGATTACTCGCAGCGACAAGACCGTGGGCAAAAAAATATATCAATTCCAGAACACAAAGAACAAACGCGGACCGTATTATCGGAGAGACTATCCGTATTACAGAGCGCGTAAGTAACATGGATCAGACCGGGATGGCAGTGGTCAATGGGCAGGAATGGACCGTGCGTACCCGTGATGATAGAGAGATCATTGAGCAGGGAGCTTATGCCAGAGTTCTTGAAATCAGTGGTGTCAAACTTATAGTTGAAAAGGCATAAAAAGGAGGATTTTATTTATGTATGGTAATGGTATTGGCGTCGGAGGAGGATTGATCGCCTTAGTCATCATCGTGATTATTGCGCTGATCATCATCGTGAATTGTGTCAAGATTGTACCGCAGGCACATGCAATGGTTATCGAACGTCTTGGAGGATATCTGACAACCTGGTCAGTAGGTCTTCATTTCAAAGTTCCGTTCATCGACCGTATTGCAAGAAAGGTACTTTTAAAGGAACAGGTAGTGGATTTCCCACCACAGCCGGTAATTACAAAGGATAATGTAACCATGCAGATTGACACGGTTGTATATTTCCAGATTACAGACCCGAAGCTTTATGCTTACGGTGTTGAGAATCCAATTATGGCAATTGAGAACCTGACAGCAACAACACTTCGTAACATCATCGGTGATCTCGAACTGGATGAGACATTGACATCCCGTGAGACAATTAACACCAAGATGCGTGCAACACTGGACGTTGCAACCGATCCTTGGGGTATCAAGGTAAACCGTGTTGAGTTAAAGAATATTATTCCACCGAAGGCAATTCAGGATGCCATGGAGAAGCAGATGAAGGCTGAGCGTGAACGTCGTGAAGCTATTCTTCGTGCAGAAGGTGAGAAGAAGTCTACCATTCTTGTAGCAGAAGGTAACAAGGAATCTGCAATTCTTGATGCAGAGGCTGAGAAACAGGCTGCAATCCTTCGTGCAGAAGCCAAGAAAGAAGCAACCGTTAAGGAAGCCGAAGGTCAGGCACAGGCAATCCTTAAGATCCAGCAGGCCAACGCAGATGGTCTTCGTATGTTAAAGGAAGCTTCCCCGGACAATGCAGTGCTTCAGCTTAAGAGTCTGGAAGCATTTGCCAAGGCAGCAGACGGTCAGGCAACCAAGATCATTATTCCATCTGAAATTCAGGGAATCGCTGGTCTGAGCAAGTCTATCGTAGAAGTTGCAAAAGAAAAATAAGATTTATGTATTAATGAGAACTGTTTCGCATCTGGAAGGGTGCGGGACAGTTCTTTTTTATTTACTTACGTGACTGAAAATGGTATACTAGAAAACAAATATCGCATTTTATTCCGATGGATTGCGCAGCCTTTAGCTGCAAAGAACAGGAGAGCAAAATGAAATCAAAAATTCGATTTAAAGGAAAGCTAAGGTCGTATTTGTGTTGGCCGCTTTTGTTGACGATTCCGTTGATATTGGCGGATATAGGGCTTTATTTCTATGACGTTGCCACAGGTATTGTGGTGTCTGGATTTATTGTGATTTATTTCACAGTGGAGATCAGTCTGTACTATTATAATAAGCCACATCTGACCAATGAGATCATTAACTTCGCCACACAGTATGCCACGGTACAGAAGCGGTTACTCAATGAGTTTGAGATACCGTATGCCCTGTTGGACTATACAGGCAAGATTCTTTGGGTGAACGAGCAGTTTTCGGAATTGACAGGGGTAAGCAGGGAGTATCATAAATCGATCACGACGCTTTTTTCCACGATTACACGGGAATTTCTGCAAAAGAATGAGGGAACAAAGAATGTACAGGTTACCATGAAGGAACGGATTTTCAGAATCTCACTCAACCGTATTTACTTTGATGATATCATGGAACAGAGTAAAGCGATTGAAGTAGATAATTCCGAGGAATTCCTTACGGCGCTGTATCTGTTTGACGAGACTGAACTCAGTCATTATAAGCAGGAAAATCAGGAACAGAAACAAGTTGCAGGACTTGTATACATTGACAACTATGATGAGGCGCTTGATAGTATTGAAGACGTAAAACGTTCTCTTTTGATTGCACTGGTAGACAGAAAGGTAAACCAGTATTTTGCAAAGATGGATGCGTTGGTACGTAAAATTGAAAAAGACAAATATTTTGTCGTATTTAAGTACAAATATCTCAAACCGATGATGGACGACAAGTTCAGCATTCTGGAAGATGTCAAGACGGTTAAAGTCGGTAACGAGATGGCGGTGACACTGAGTATTGGTATTGGAATCAAGGGTTCTTCTTATAATGCAAGTTATGAGCATGCCCGTGCCGCTATTGATCTGGCTTTGGGACGAGGGGGCGACCAGGTCGTTGTAAAAGACGGTGAAGACATTGCTTACTTTGGCGGTAAAGCAAAGCAGGTGGAACGAAACACCCGTGTAAAGGCAAGAGTCAAGGCGCACGCGTTGCATGAAATCATCGAGAGCCGAGAGAATGTTATTATTATGGGACACAGTCTGACGGATGTAGATTCTCTGGGTGCCGGAATCGGTATTTTCTGTGCAGCAAAGGTACTTGGAAAGAAAGCACAGATTGTAATCAATGATCCGACATCATCGATCCGGCCATTGATGGAATGCTTTTCTGTAGATAAGGGATATCCGGAAGATATGTTTATCACGAGTGAGATTGCCCTTGAAATGGTAAGCCGCAATACGCTTGTAATGGTAGTTGATACGAACCGGCCGAGTTATACCGAGTGTCCGGAGCTTTTGAAGAAGACGGATACCATTGTCGTGTTCGATCACCACAGACAGAGCAGTGAAGTAATCGAGAATCCGGTATTGTCCTATATCGAGCCATATGCATCCTCAGCTTGTGAGATGGTTGCGGAAGTATTGCAGTATTTCCAGGATGGATTCAAGCTTTCCGCAGCGGAAGCGGATTGTATTTATGCAGGTATCCTTATCGATACCAACAACTTCATGACAAAGACCGGTGTGCGTACATTTGAGGCAGCAGCTTATCTGAAACGTTCCGGTGCGGAAGTTACCCGTGTGCGCAAGATGTTGCGTAATGATATGGCCTGCTACAAAGCCAGAGCAGAGGCTGTCCGCCACGCAGAAGTATACCGCGGCGCATTTGCAATCTCTGTCTGTCCGAGCGAAAATGTCGAAAGTCCGACGATTGTTGGTGCGCAGGCAGCAAACGAATTACTTAATATTATTGGAATCAAAGCATCCTTTGTATTGACCGAATACAATGGAAAAATCTATATCAGTTCCCGTTCCATTGATGAGATTAATGTACAGCTGATCATGGAACGCCTTGGCGGCGGTGGCCATCTGAATGTGGCAGGCGCCCAGTTGAAGGATTGTACTATTGTCCAGGCAAAACATGCGATCATGGATACACTGGATGAAATGCTGAAAGAAGGAGACATACAAGAATGAAAATCATTTTATTGGAAGATGTGAAATCATTAGGAAAAAAAGGTGAGATCGTCAATGTGAGCGATGGATATGCACGCAATGCAATCCTGCCAAAGAAGCTGGGTGTGGAAGCTACCAGCAAGAATCTCAATGACTTAAAGCTTCAGAATCAGCATGCAGACAAAGTCGCAGCCGAGAATCTGGAGAATGCCAAAGAACTTGCAAAAGTTGTAGAGCAGCAGAAAGTTGTAATCAAGATCAAATCCGGCGAGGGTGGAAGAATCTTTGGTTCTGTTTCCACAAAAGAAATCGCGCAGGAGACAAAAGCACAGACAGGTCTTGATCTGGATAAAAAGAAAATGCAGTTGCCGGAAGCAATCAAGGCACTTGGAACTTATGAAGTTCCGGTAAAGCTGCACCCAAAGGTAACCGCAAAGTTAACCGTTCAGGTGGTTGAGGGATAAGGAGGTATACGCTTGGAAGAGACATTGATCAAGCGGATTATGCCAAACAGTCTGGAAGCAGAGCAGTCGGTCGTAGGATCGATGATCATGGATAAGGATGCCATAGTTACGGCGATGGAAATTCTCCTGAAGGAGGATTTCTATCACCAGCAGTATGGCATTCTTTTTGACGCTATGATCGAATTGTACAGCGAGGGGCAGCCGGTGGATCTGGTGACCCTGCAGAATAAACTGAAAGAAAAAGATGTTCCAAAAGAGATTTCCAGTCTGGAGTTTGTCGGCGAACTTGTTCGTGCAGTGCCGACATCTGCGAATATCAAATATTATTGTAATATCGTAAAAGAGACTTCCATGAAACGGAAACTGATTCGTGTCATGGAAGATATCGAGAATGAATGCTATGCAGGAAAAGAATCCTTAGAGAGTGTTATGGACAAGACGGAGCATGACATTTTCGCACTTCTTTCCAGCCGGACCGGTGGAGAGTATGTGCCGATTCGTCAGGTCGTAATGAACGCATTGGAAAAGATTGAGAAAGCATCGCAGCAGTCCGGAACCGTAACCGGTATTCCGACCGGGTTTATCGATCTGGATTATCGTACCGCGGGTCTGCAGCCTTCCGATCTGATTCTTGTGGCAGCCCGTCCTTCTATGGGTAAGACGGCGTTCGTCCTCAATATTGCGCAATATGTTGCTTTTCACAAGAATATGTGTACTGCAATATTCTCACTGGAAATGTCAAAAGAACAGTTGGTAAACCGACTGTTCTCCCTTGAGTCGCGTGTCGATGCCCAGGCGCTCCGTACCGGTAATCTGTCGGATGCAGACTGGGAAAAGCTGGTAGAAGGTGCCGGAATTATTGGTGATTCCGAATTGATCATTGATGATACGCCGGGTATCAGTATCTCTGAGATGCGTAGTAAATGCAGAAAATACAAGCTGGAGCATGATTTAAAGCTGATTATTATCGACTACTTACAGTTGATGTCCGGATCGGGAAGAAGTACGGACAGCCGTCAGCAGGAGATTTCAGATATCTCCCGTTCGCTGAAAGCTCTGGCCAGAGAATTAAATGTACCGGTTGTCGCTTTGTCCCAGCTGTCCCGAGCCGTGGAGCAGCGACCGGATCACAGACCGATGCTTTCGGATTTGCGAGAGTCCGGAGCCATCGAGCAGGATGCCGACGTGGTAATGTTTATTTACCGCGATGACTACTATAACAAGGATACCGAATTGAAAGGTATTTCAGAAATCATTATTGCAAAACAACGTAATGGTCCAATTGGAACCGTGAATCTGGCATGGTTGCCGGAGTATACAAAGTTTGCAAATCTGGAACATTAGAATATTTTAATAAGACAGGCTGTCGCAGGAATGCGGCAGCTTTTTTGTAAAAATTCAAAAATGTAGATATTAGATAGGGTGTAGAAAACTGGGACTAAAGTACAATTGACGATGAAAATGAAAAAATCTATACTTGAAGTTGTATAGAGGGATACAACAGAGAGAAAGGGAATCAAAGTGGGAAAAGGATATAGGCTCATTAACATGGAACCAAATGATAGACTTTGGATTCCTCTTAATGATTTCGAGAATTTTGCAAAGCATAAATTATTTGAAAATTATAAAAGAGATTGTAAAAATATACAGGATGATCATAAGTTAACAGCGTTAATGGATGGGGTGTTTAAAGATGTTTGTGAGTTGCAAAAAAAGGGGTTGAAGGAGTCAATTCGTTATATTCATTTCTTTTTTCTGGGATCATCAATCATTATGGATCGTAATGAAATTCAAGTTAATCTCTTCTCAAAAGAATCCTATATGGATAAAAAAGAGGTAATGGCAATATGGAATCCGGATTTTATACTGAAGTATCATATGGAAAGCGTAAAATCGGTCGATAAGTTGGCAAGACAGCGAGTTAGAGGATACAGTCGACAGCAGTATATGCAATTGAAATCATGGTCATATGCGCTGTATAATTTGCAGATTTTTAATTACTTACATCGTGTGGCGCCGGAAATTACAGAGCTTGATTCATTCAAAGCTATGAATAAAGATTCTCAAATTTGCATGGCATTTGGCGGGTATATGGACAGAGCGGTGTCCGTATGGTCTGTAAAAGATGCAATGGAGGATACGTTATGAGATATTTTTATTTGTATATGGATAAAAATTTTGGAAGCATGCCAAGTATAATCAGAAAAATACCAAATCGTTTTCCTTGTATTCGGACGGTTGTCTATGTGGCATCCACAGAGTTTACCTTTTATCCGAATATTATGATTGCAGAAGATTTATTGGTAACAGAAGAAATTAAAAATTGCCTGAAATTGTTTGAACCCAATATGCATGTAGAAGAAATAATACTTTTTGATACGCGTACGAAAACAGACAAAAGATATTATGTCCTGCACATAAAAGAGTATGGGGATATGGATTGTGTACCTGAGGATAAGACTATTTTCAAGATAAAAGAGAATGAGAAAAGCAAATATGTGATAAGACAGGATGCATTTGAGTGTATATTCCGAAGAGGGATTATGGGTGTTATGGTATCAGAAGTAGAAGATGAAGGGATAGAAAAAATATGTCAGAAGAAAACAAAGAGTATCTTGTAAGAGGGGCACAGCTGGTATGCAATATGGGCAGTCATATCAGAAGATATAATCTTCCAGAAAGCCATGGAGCTTATGTAATGAATCATCCATTGGTGACGAAAACGGATGTTGGATCGGACAATATCAAATTTTTTGGAGTATGTTTTAGTGAGAATCCACCGGAGGCAGGAAATGTTGTACGTTATGAAGGTGGATATGATGAAGAGGGAAAACCAGCGGAAGATGTACAGGGAATACAATGCTGTCCGTGTTTTACAACGGCGGAGTGGCAGGAAGTTCATGGTAATTCAGTTACGATGCAGTCGTATTTAATGTGTAAATGCGGAGGAATGGTATACCCACTTTCTTCAGGAATCGAATATGAGGATTAGACAAATGAAGTATGTTGATGAAGAAATGATAAGGGTTATGAACCAATATAAGGAAAAAAACCAAGGCTCTATAGCAAGTGGATACATTATTAGGGAAGAGGAATATTATTTTCAGGAAGAAACTTTTTTTGAAAACAAAATGAAAATTATGCTGCCGGAAAAATTTGAAGATATGCCATTGGAAATTGCAAAAATAAAGTATCCCATGGAACAAAGACCAGCTGTTATAAAGACAAATGAGAAAACGGATATTAATATATCTTTAAATCTGACACAGCAGCCATATGAAAATAAACAGGCAGAAGCCGTTTTAAAAATATTTAAAGGTGCGATTGCAAATGTTTATCCAAACAATCTGTTTATGGAGCAAAAAATTGAAGTGAATCCATATGAAACAACAATTGCATGGTTTGATTTTATCAGTCATGGAATTGATGGAAGATTATATAATCTGATGTTTTTTACAAGTGTAGATGGAAAGCTGATGAATGGAGTATGTAATTGTGCGGAACAGGATTTAAAGAATTGGCGGGTTGTATTTATGGATGTTCTTAAAACAATAAGAATTTCACAGGGAGAATAAGTTATGGAAAAGTATATTATCACCAATTCAATTGTAAAGATGATCTCAGTTATTTATTTTAAAATGCATAAAAAAGTTGGGGAACACGGATATGCAATTGTAAAGGGCATGATTGCTGCGTCTGATGAGAATAAAGTAATCAGAAGTGTACTTACCAACGAATTTGCATCATTTTATACACAGGAAAACGGGAAAGACAAACCACTATTTTGTGGTGTGATTTTGAGTGTGGATATAAGTAATGAAAGTGGTGTTAAGATCGCAACTATAAAACTGGGAGATGGAACCAGACTCCTTTCGAATGACATCAGAACCAGAACCTTTCAGAATGTAAACATGACATATGAAGAACTTGTTTCCACTGTTAGTGCATCATATCAAAACATAAATATACTGCAGAATGTTGCATGTGGAGTACCGCTTGGAAAGCTTATTGTACAGTATAAAGAGGATGACTGGACATTTTTAACAAGGCTTGCCTCATTACATAATCAGCCACTCATTCCACGTTATGACAAAGAAAATGTATCCTGCGATTTTGGACTTAATACACAGAAAAAAGAATACGGGATAGAAGTTTTGTCTTATTCAAAGGGAAATTGTAAAAAGGAATATCATAAAGATTTGGATATATTGCCAGGGGATTTTAATTATATCAAAGTAACCACAAGAGATTTTCGTGAACTGGGAGAGAAAGTAAAATTTGATGGGCAAAGTTTGTATATATATCAGGCAGACAGTGTTTTGCGTGGAGCGGAAATTATCCATACCTATGAGTTAAGAAGTAAAAGAGGGTTTATGGTAGAAACGTTATATAACTGGGGATTAACGGGCGCTTCATTAAATGCATCGGTTATCGCTGTAAGCAATGATACGGTGAAGGTGGCCGTGGATGTTGATGGGGGACAGGAGGAATCAAAAGCCAAATGGTTTCCATATTCTACAGTTTATTCGTCCCCAGATGGGACAGGCTGGTATTGTATGCCAGAAAAGGGAGATCATGCAAGGTTGTATTTTCCTGATGAAATAGAGGACGATGGATACATTATAAGTTCTATACATACTGGAAATACAGGAGCAGCAAGCGGTGCAAATGCACCGAGAAGTAATCCGGATAATAAGTCAATTTCGAATAAGTATAATAAGCAAATTCAATTGACACCTACTACAATTGTGATGACGAATAATAATGGAATGAGTATTACACTTGATGACGAGGAAGGAATATCAATAGTAAGTGATAAGAAAATTTCTATTCAATCAGAGGATGAAATTGACATTTTAAGTACCAATGCAGCCATTAATGTAAATGCGGAAGAACAGATTGTCTTATCACAAAACAGCAGCAAAATTACAATGAAGGACAGCATAACAGTAGAAGGATCGAAGGTGTATATGCAGTAAGGAGTTTAGAACATTGATAACACAGGGTGAAGTGAATGTAGGGAAAGCATTTGGCATAAAAGAGATAGAAAAATTTTTTATGGAAATTGTTCCAAATCAGCATGCCAAAGCGTATCTCGTTGGTATGGCTACAGATTTTGGGGCATATGATCAGTGGAAAAATACAAAAGAAGACATGCTGGTAAAGGTATATACTGGAGAAAATATATTATTTGCAGGATATGTAAAAACTGCGGAATGCTGTTTTGAAAACCGAATACATCATATCATACTTGAACTCGTATCAACAACGGAAGGGATGGATCGTGTAAGAAAGTCAAAATCTTTTCAGGATGTCTCTGCAAGTTATAAAGAGATTATCGAAGATTGTGTATCTGAGGAGCAGGCAGCATGTACCTTTGATGTGGATGAGAAAAAGATAGGAAGGCCAATCATTCGTTATAGAGAGACAACCTGGGAATTTGCAATTCGAATGGCCAGTCATTTTCATACAGTGATATACCCGATTGAAACCGCATCGAAACCATCGATCTGGTTTGGATGCAAAACAGTGGGAATGGATACTAAGCAAATCAAAACAGAGAGTTACAGCCATGGGATTGATGAAAGATATTGGAAGGTAAAAGGCAAAATGGATGCTTATGCATCTGATTTTGAATATTACAGAGTCATATCTTATGAAAATTTGGAGGTTGGACAAAGTGTAATATTTGACAATCGAAAAATGTACATTCTTGAGAAAAGATGTAAGCTGAAAAATAGTGTTTTGGAGTTTGAATATATTGTGTCCGGGAGATTGTTTCTCAGTGTGCCGACAGCGTATCGGCAAGGCTTCGCAGGACTTACGATATTGGGAAAGATATTGTGCACAGATGGCGAAAATGTAAAGCTGCATCTTGCAATTGACACAGACCAGAACGCGGCAACGGCTTATTTTTATCAATGGGTACCGGATACGGGGAGTGTAATGTATTGTATGCCGGAAAAGGGAACGACCGTTTCCTTGTATTTTCCAGATGAGGATGAAAGAAATGCAATTGCGGTAAGTTGTATTCGTGAAAATGGAGCAAAGTGTCAGGCGATGACAGACACAGAGATGAAAAATTTCGCAAATCCGACTGGGAAACAATTATATCTTCATCCGGAAGAGACCGGATTGAAAATGTCTGAAAGTAATCAGATGATCGAATTATCAGATGCAAGAGGAGTTGATATCGGAGGAACTATGAAGGTGGGGATCTATGCAGCCGATGAAATAAATATTGAAGGCAGATGTATTAAGATAGACACACCGAAAGCGGTTCAAATGGTACGTGCTTAAAAGGAATAGAGGATTATGGAAGAGAATGTTTTTTACAAACCCGGTGAACCATCATCCGTAATGAGTCTGAATGAAGAAGTGGATTTGTTTGCGTCCTGTGTAAATATTTATACAACGGAAACGGATGTATATGGGGATATCATGGATGAGCCGCGTGAACTGGAAGTGTTTGATGAGGGGGCATGGGCACTTAATCTGGCGACAGGAATTGTGGCTACTTTGGGTCTTGCTGCATGTGCAATTGCAGTTGTGGCAACTGGAGGTGCAGCACTTGCGGTTGTTGCATTCGCGAGCGCTGCTGTCGGAACTGGAGTAATGACAGCTGGAATGTCATATGCGGATAAAAAGAATCAGAAGAACCGGAGCAATTTAGAATATGGAATTGGATTGATGTTGGGTGCAGCAGTAGGGGCTTTGACAGGAGTAGGAATTATGTATGCAGGCCCTGCGCTTACAGTGGCAGGAGAGCAGGCAGGATTTGAGGCATCTTTTCTTATGGGAACAAATGCATTGACAGTAAGCACAATTCCGGATATTGTAACAGCAGGAGGAATGACATTACTGGCAACAGATGGAGCTTACGTGTTAAATGAGATAAATACCATGTGCACCGGACAGAATCTTGCTGTGGATACGGTATTTGAAGGAAATGAGGAGAACTACGAAGCATGCGTGGTAGCACTGCAGGTACTTAATGACGGGTTACTGGATCTTACGACCCGAGGATATCAACGAAATGGAAGTGGAAGCTCTTCATCCGAAGCAGAAAAGAGTGATGAAGGAGCAGAGATATCAGAAAGTGGAGTGAACATAAGAGGAGCTGGGGATGAGAGTGGTAGTAAGGCTGATGTATTAGCTCAGAATAGGGCAAATGGAAGAGCTTTTGAACAACAAGAATTTGCTAAATTTAGTTCTCAGAATAATAATGCAGTTGAACAGATTACTGTAAAAACATCTTCTGGTGTTAGAACAAGAGTTGATGCAATTGGATTAGATGCAAATGGAAATGTTGTAATAAATGAATATAAATCATCATTGACAGCACCGCTAACAGATAATCAAAAAATTGCATTTCCAGAGATTTTTGAAAGTGGAGCAACTGTTGTTGGAAAAGGAAAAGGTATATTCTCTGGTGGATACCAAATTCCGTCAGGTACAAAAGTAACAATAATTCGACCAGAGTAGGAGGTATTATGTCGGTAGTTGATAATAAAACAGTAGATGGCGTAGCGTTAACGGATGATAAGAATGGAATAATTTTACTAATAACTGACCATGTGGACTGGCGGGATGAATATCAGCATTTTGTGATGTTACAAGAAAAGATTAATGTATATATATCTTTTCTCGAAGAGAGGCAATATGAGGATATCTACAAAGGAGAGAATATAACATATGGAATTATAGAAATTCATTTCTTATATAGTTTAACCGCTAATGCAGAAAAGTTTTTACAGTCGGTTCAAAATCAGGTTGCCGAACTTGGTGTAAAGATACAATATTGTGTTTCGCAGGAGGGAGCAGATGAAGATAGATAAAAACCAACAAAAGCAATTAATTAATGCAATATACATATCTTCACATAGAAGAGGATATAAAACAAAAACAAATACCATTTATAGTGTAAAGGGTAATGCATTTATTCATTGTGATTTTCTTGTTGTAAA
>ERZ781272.812-NODE-812-length-15710-cov-2.753497_pt1 | contig 15710 bp, 14 predicted proteins | sample MGYA00375850_ERZ781272 | MGnify/ENA primary metagenome ERZ781272 (study PRJEB29790, sample SAMN06051246) | human gut metagenome | host: Homo sapiens | place: USA: Cincinnati, Ohio | collected 2013-06-21 | study: EMG produced TPA metagenomics assembly of the Gut...
TAGTTATATAAATTATATGCTGTAGGTGGTGATAAATTATGAATATCAAAGAAGTAAAAGCATGGGATATTGTTGAAATAGCAAGACATAAGGATAGACCAAATGCTAAGTTTTATATAGAAAATATATTTGATGATTTTATTGAACTCCATGGTGATAGATCTTTTAGAGATGATAGAGCTATAATTGGTGGAATTGGTAGTATAAATAATATAAATGTTACAATTATTGGTATAAATAAAGGTAAAAATACAAAAGAAAATATAGATATGAACTTTGGAATGGTTCATCCAGAAGGTTACAAAAAAGCATTGAGGTTAATGAAGCAAGCAGAAAAGTTTAAAAGACCTGTTATTTGTTTTGTTGATACTCCAGGTGCTTTTTGTGGTATAGGAGCGGAAGAGAGAGGTCAAGGTCATGCTATTGCTCAAAACTTATTAGAAATGAGCAGATTGAAGACTCCGATAATATCAATAATAATAGGAGAAGGTGGTAGTGGAGGCGCTTTGGCCCTTGCATTAGGAGATAAAATATACATGATGGAAAATTCCATTTATTCAATTTTATCTCCAGAAGGATTTGCATCTATACTATGGAAAGATATGAGTAAAGCTAAAAAGGCAGCTTCAGCAATGAAGATAACTTCTCAAGATTTAAAGGATTTTGGAATAATAGATGATATTATAATGGAACCAGAGAACGGAGCTCATACAAATCCAGTTCAAGCTGTTGATAATATAAAAAAGTATATACAAACAGATTTAGAAAAATTGAAAAATTTGAACTATGAATATTTGTTAAAAAATAGATATAATAAGTTTAGAAAAATAGGTAATTAAGAAGATGATAAAAATAGCATGATTTTTAAATTATAAAATAAAATCCCGAGCTCTTTTGAGACTGGGATTTATTTTTATGCAAATAAACATTGTTAAAAAATAAACTAATTTTAAGTGAAGTAATATATTGAAAATATTACCAGGATGTAATACAATATAATCAAAATATATCATAAATATATAACACGTTATTTTGTTTGTGAAAATATAATAGGGGGGAAGTTTGATGGAAAAGGAAGATGTAAAGATAAGAAAGTTTATGTACTATGTAAATGGAGAATATAAAGAATCTAGTACGGAAAAGTATACAGAAGTATATGACCCGAGTACGGGAAAGGTTGAGGGATTAGTACCCTGTTGTACAGAATTAGAAGTAGAAGAAGCTATACAAGCTGCAAAAGCTGCTTTCCCAGTTTGGTCATCTACACCAGTTATGAAGCGTTCACAAGTATTATACAAGGTTCGCCAATTAATAGAAGAAAATTTAGATGAATTAACTGAATTAGTTGCTAGAGAACATGGTAAAGTTTTAGATGAGGCAAAAGGTGATGTATTAAAAGCAAAAGAAGGTACTGAACTTGCTTGTCAAATTCCTACTCAAATGATGGGTGACTCATTAATGAATATATCTAATGGTGTTGATACAGTTTTGTATAGAGAATCAATAGGTGTATTTGCAGGTATAGTTCCTTTTAACTTCCCAGCTATGATACCTATGGGATGGATGGCACCATCTTGTATAGCAGCCGGTAATACAATAGTACTTAAGGTTTCAAGTTCTACACCTAGAACAGCTCTTAGAATGGTTGAATTATACAAAGAAGCTGGAGTACCAGATGGTGTTATAAATGTAGTTACTTGTACAAGAAATGAAGCAGAAATATTCTTAACTCACAAAGATGTAAAAGGGATAACTTTTGTAGGAACTACTAACGTTGGGAAGCATATATACTCAACTGCTGCAGCTCATGGAAAAAGAGTTCAAGCTTTATGCCAAGCTAAAAACCATGCACTAGTACTTAAAGATGCAGCCATAGAAAGATCTGCTGCAGGTATTATAAATGCTGCATTTGGTTGTGCAGGGGAGAGATGTATGGCACTTCCAGTAGTTGCTGTCGAAGAAGAAGTAGCAGATGAATTAGTAGAAGCTATAGTAAGACTTGCTAAGGATATAAAAGTAGGACCAGCTTATCATAAAGACAGTACCTTAGGTCCAGTTGTTGATGCAAAACATAAGGCGAATGTATTAAACTGGATAGAAAAAGGTATAGAAGAAGGTGCAGATTTAATATTAGATGGAAGAGATGTTAAGGTAGAAGGTTTTGAAAATGGATTCTACATAGGACCAACTATATTTGATAATGTAACAGAAGATATGTCTGTGGGAAGTAATGAAATATTTGGACCAGTACTTTGTATAAAAAGAGTTAAGAGTTTTGAACATGGTTTAGAATTAATGAATAATAATCCATTTGCAAATGGATCTATAATATATACTCAAAGTGGATACTATGCAAGAGAATTTTCAAAGAGAACTCATGGAGGAATGGTAGGGGTAAACGTTGGTATACCTGTTCCTGTTGGAGTATTTCCATTCTCTGGACATAAAGATTCATTCTTTGGTGATTTACACTGTTTAGGAAAAGATGCAGTTAGATTCTTTACAGAAAGCAAATGTGTAACAACTAGATGGTTTGATGAACAAGAAATGAAAAATACTAAAGTATCTACATGGGATGGTACTATGTAAGAGTAGAAATTTCAAAAAAGGTGTAATACATATTTATGTATTACACCTTTTAATTTTGGTTATAGGATATAGCTAATAATCTTATTAACTGTATGCAATTAGTTATTTTACTCATCACATATAACTAATGATATATCATTTGAGTAGCAAAAGTTTGCATATTTCTTAGGTGGATTTTTATCTGTAATTAAATAATCAATATCTTCCAATTTCCCATAAGTAACTAAGGAAGAGTGGTCAAACTTAGATGAGTCTACTAATAAGTATGTAGATAGACTCTTTTCCATAGCTAGTTTTTTAATCTCTGACTCTAAAGGATGAGAATTTGTAATACCGCATTCTATAGAGATACCAGTAGAAGCCATGAAGGACTTAGTTATATTATATTTCCTTAAAATAGTTGTTGTATCTACACTTACAAGGGAATTTGTTTTTCTAATTAAATTCCCAGGAAGACATATTATATTTAAGTTAGAATAATCTAATGACTTTACTACTATTTCTAAATTATTTGTTATTATTGTTATGTTTTGCTTATCTTTTAAATAATCAATAACAGAAAGAGTAGTAGTACCAGAATCCATAAAAATAACATCTCCATCGTTTATGTAATTAGCACATTGCTCTCCTATTTTAGATTTAGAGGTAATATTTTTAATACTTCTTTCGTTAAAAGGGATTAATGTTGGAGCTTCATTAAGAGCAACACCACCATATACTTTTTTAATAGTACCTTTATTTGTTAATTCGTTGATATCTCTTCTAATTGTATTTTTAGATACTTCAAAAACCTCACAAAGTTTATCAAGAGAAACATTTTTATGTTGTATAATATACTCTTCTATATCTGAAATTCTATTTGTTCTCATATTGTTTTTCACCTCCATAATCCATTATAATTCTGTTTACATATATAATATATATCAAAATATTAAAAAAATAAACTATTAAAATTAAAAAATACAAAAATAAATCATGAATTACCCAATAGTTAACAAAAATATTATAAAAATATAACAAAAACTGTTGATAAATTAAAATTATAGGTCTATAATATAATCAAGATATAAAAAGAATTAGCTAAAAACAAATGGGGGGAATAATAAATGGCAAATATATTTTTAACACCTAACAAAATTATTACGGGAGAAAATGCTTTAGAATTATCATCATGTCATATTAAGACCTTAGGAAAAAAAGCCTTAATTGTAACTGATAATATGATGATTAAATTAGGAAATTTAGAAAAAGTTACTAAAGTATTAGAAACGATAAATATAGAGTATGTTATTTATAGTGAAGTAAACAGTGAACCTACCAACATTATGGTAGAAGAAGGGAAAAAAATTTATAAAGATAACGATTGTGACTTCTTAATAGCATTAGGAGGCGGATCTCCGATAGATACTATGAAAGCTATAGGAGCAGTGTTAACTAACGAGGGAGATATAAGTAGCTACATAGGTAAATTAATTGAAAATCCATTACCAAATATGGTGGCAATACCAACAACAGCAGGTACAGGATCAGAAGCTACTCAATTTACAATTATATCTGATGTAGAAAAAAGTATAAAAATGCTTATAAGTGGTCCAGTTCTTATGCCAAACTTAGCCGTTATAGATCCAGTTTTCACAATGACAGCACCACCTGCAGTGACAGCTGCAACAGGTATAGATGCATTAACACATGCAATAGAAGCTTATACATCAAGAAAAGCTCAACCAATGTCAGACTCATTTGCAATTTCAGCAGTAAAAAGAATCTTCAATAACTTAAAAACAGTATATGTAGAAGGTGACAATGTTCAGGCAAGAGCTGAGATGGCGATTGGATCATTAGAAGCAGGAATAGCATTTAACAATGCATCTGTAACAATAGTTCATGGAATGAGTAGACCAATCGGAGCACTTTTCCATGTACCACACGGATTATCAAATGCAATGTTATTAGAAAAATGTTTAGAATTTGCAAAAGATGGATGTGAGGAAAAATTAGCAGATTTAGCTAAGGCAATTGGTATAGAAAATTTAGGTGTAAAAGAAAGTGCAGAGGCTTTCATAGAAGAAGTAACTAAATTATGTAAAGAACTTAAAATAATGACATTGGAAGAATTTGGAGTAGAAAAGGAAGAATTTTATTCAGTATTAGATAAAATGGCTGAAGATGCATTAATAAGTAAAAGTCCTTTAAATACAATGAGAATACCAACAAAAGAAGAGATAATAGAAATTTATAAATCTTTATGGGAGTAGGTGAAAAAATGGCTTTAGCAAATATGATTGATATATTGAAGAAAGCAGATGAAGGAAATTATGCAGTAGGAGCTTTTAATGTAGCCAACATGGAAATGATTATGGGGGCAATAAAAGCAGCAGAAGATCTTAGCTCACCTATCATAATACAAGTAGCAGAAGGAAGATTAGAATATTCACCACTAGATTTAATCGGACCGATGATGATAGCAGCAGCAAAAAAAGCAAAAGTAGATGTGGTAGTTAATTTAGATCATGGATCAAAAATGGAAAATATCAAAAAAGCATTAGAATTAGGTTTTACATCAGTAATGATAGATGGTTCTAAACTTCCTTTAGAAAAAAATATAGAACTAACAAAAAATGTAATAGAAGAAGCTAATAAATATGGTGTTCCTGTGGAAGCTGAAGTTGGAAGAGTAGGTGGAAGTGAAGATAGTAGCAAAGCTGTAAGTATTTTATACACAGATATAGAAGATGCTAAGAAGTTTGTAAAAGAAACTAATGATAGTACTTTAGCAGTTGCAATAGGTAATGCACATGGTATTTATCAGGGAGAACCTAATTTAAATTTTGAAGTTTTAGAAAATATCAATGAAGAAATAGAAATACCATTAGTACTTCATGGGGGAAGTGGAATAACAGAAGAAGACTTTAGAAAGTGTGCTAGAACTGGAATAAGAAAGATAAATATTGCTACATCAACTTTCAACTCAGTAAATAATGAAGCTAAGAATTTATATAAAGAAGATATAGATACTAATTATTTTAAATTAAACTCAGCTCAAATAAAGGGAGCTTATGATAATGTATATAAATATATAAAAATATTTGGTAGTGAAAATAAAGCTTAGGGGGGAAATGATAATGAAATATATTGAATTTCAAGAAAATAGAGAGATAGATATTATACCAATAGGAAGAGTTGCCATAGACTTTAATCCAGTAGATGTACATAGAACATTAGCAGAAAGTACAACATTTAAAAAGTACGTAGGTGGTTCTCCTGCTAATATAGCAGTTGGATTAGCAAGATTAGGTAAAAAAGTTGGATTTATAGGTAAAGTATCAGATGATAGATTCGGAGATTATGTAACTGATTACTTTAAAAATGAAGGAATAGATGTATCTAATATATCTAGATGTAAAAATGGTGAGTCTTTAGGGTTAACGTTTACAGAGATATTAAGCCCAACAGAAAGTTCAATATTAATGTATAGAAATGGTGTAGCAGACTTAATGCTAGACGTAGATGATATAGATGAAGAATATATAAAGAAAGCTAAAGCAATAGTAGTATCAGGAACAGCTCTTTGTCAAAGTCCTTCTAGAGAAGCAGTACTTAAAGCAGTGGAACTAGCTAAAAAGAATAAAACTATAGTTATATTTGATATAGATTATAGAAGTTATAATTGGAAGAATAATGATGAAATAGCTATTTATTATTCTACAGTGGCTAAAGATAGTGATATAATAATTGGGTCTAGAGAAGAGTTTGATTTAACTGAAGGTCTTATGACACCATATAGTACAGATTCAGAAACAGCAAAAAGATGGTTAGATTATGGGAATAAAATAGTAGTAATAAAACATGGAAAAGAAGGATCAACAGCTTATACACAAGATGGAAAATCTTATAAGATAAAACCTTTTCCAGTTAAACTTTTAAAATCTTTTGGTGGTGGAGATGCCTACGCATCAGCATTCTTATATGCTTTATTAGAAGGTTGGGAAATGATAGATTCGTTAGAATTTGGTAGTGCATCAGCTGCTATGTTAGTTGCAAGCCATAGCTGTTCTCAAGACATGCCAAGTGCAGAAGCGGTAAAGGAATTTATAAAAGAAAAGAAGGAACAATTCGGAGAAATGGTAGCAAGAGCATAAGGGGGGGAATTATGTTAGAAAGAATAGGAGAATTAAAACAAGGAAGAAATATTTTAACTGAAATAGATGGAAAACATAGCAACATGCTTATGGATATATCTATAGAAAAAATGACTGAAGGTGATTGCTTAAAATTTTTACACAGTGAAAAAGAAATGGCAATACTTTTAATAGATGGTGAAGTAACATTTAAATATGAAAATGAAGAAAAAACTTTCAAAAGAAGTTCAGTATTCGATGAAGAGCCAACTTGTTTACATGTATGTAAGGGAGTAGAAGTAGAAGTTGAAGCCAATAGTGATGTTGAATTATTAGTACAATTAACTAATAATGAAAATACTTTTGAAACTAAACTTTATACACAAGAAGATACAAGAACAGATATATTTGGTGAAGGTGTTTGGAATGATACAGCAAGAAGAGCTGTAAGAACAGTATTTGATTACAATAATGCGCCTTATTCAAATATGGTTATGGGAGAAGTAATAACTTACCCAGGAAAATGGTCAAGTTATATACCTCATCATCATGAGCAACCAGAAGTTTACTATTATAAATTTAATAAGCCACAAGGATTTGGATTCTCGTTAATAGGAGAAGATGCTTATAAAATAGTAGATAATAGTTTTTCTGCTATACCAGGAGGACTTGTGCATCCTCAAACATCAGCTCCAGGATATGCAATGTACTATTGCTGGATGATAAGACATTTTGATAATAATCCATGGACTGAAAGAGTTGACTTAGATGAGCATAAATGGTTGCTTGAAAAAGGTATAAAAATATGGCCTGAAAAATAGGGGGATAAATATATGAAAACTTTAAGAATGACAACAGCGCAAGCTTTAGTCAAATTTTTAGATAACCAATATATTAGCTTTGATAGAGTGGAATCAAAGTTTGTAGAAGGTATATTTACCATATTTGGACATGGTAATGTGGTTGGACTTGGACAAGCTTTAGATGAAAATCCAGGAGAATTAAAAGTTCATCACAGTCGAAATGAGCAAGGAATGGCTCTAGCAGCTATGGGATTTGCTAAACAAAATAATAGAAAGAAAATATATGCTGCAACATCATCAGTAGGACCAGGAGCAGCAAATATGGTAACAGCAGCGGCTTGTGCAACTGCTAATAATATACCTCTTTTATTATTACCAGGAGATGTATTTGCAACAAGACAACCAGATCCAGTTTTACAACAAATAGAACAACCTCACAATTTATCAATAAGTACTAATGATGCTTTTAAACCAGTTTGCAAATACTGGGATAGAGTAAGTAGACCTGAACAATTAATGAGTGCAATGTTAAATGCCATGAGAGTACTTACAGATATGGGGAATACAGGTGCTGTATGTGTAGCATTACCACAAGATGTACAAGGAGAAGTTCACGATTTTCCAGAAAGTTTCTTCAAAAAGAGAGTACATAAAATGGTAAGACAATTACCAAGTGTGGAAGAATTAGAAGAAGCTATAAGACTTATAAAAAGAAAAGAAAAACCGCTTATAATATGTGGTGGTGGTGTTAAATATTCTGATGCAGGAAAAGCTTTGCTAGACTTTGCTAATAAATATAATATACCATTTGCAGAAACTCAAGCTGGTAAAAGTGCAATAAAAGCAAGTGAAGAGTTAAACTTAGGTGGAGTAGGAGTTACAGGAAACTTAGCTGCTAATATTATAGCTAAAGATTGTGATTTAGTTATAGGAGTAGGAACAAGATTTACAGATTTCACTACTGGATCAAAATCTTTATTTAAAAATGAAAACATTGACTTCTTAACTATAAATACATCAAGATTTGATGCAAGTAAGTTAGATGCAGTAAGCTTAGTTGGTGATGCAAAAGTAACTTTAGAATACTTAAATGAAAAATTAGAATACTATACAACTCAATATTCTGATGAAGTAAAACATGCTAAGAAAGCATGGGCAGATGAGTTAGATAGATTATTAAATATAGAATATAAAGAAGGATTTATTCCAGAAGTAACAGATAGAACTGAAACTACAGTAGAAGACTTTATAAAAGTTCATGGAAGTACATTAACTCAAACAAGAGCAATTGGAGTAATTAATGAAGCTCTAAAAGAAAATTCTATAGTGGTAGGAGCTGCAGGTAGTTTACCAGGAGACTTACAAAGAATATGGGAAACAGATGAAAAAGATGCTTATCATATGGAATATGGATACTCTTGTATGGGATATGAAATAGCTGCAACTCTTGGAGCTAAATTAGCTTCTCCAGATAAAGAAGTTTATGCAATGGTGGGAGATGGAAGTTTCCAAATGCTTCATTCAGAGCTTGTAACAGCTCTTCAAGAAAAGCAAAAAATAAACTTATTATTATTTGATAACTGTGGATTTGGATGCATAAACAATCTTCAAATGGGTAATGGGATAGGAAGTTTATGTACTGAATTTAGATATAGAAATAAAGAAACAAATAAATTAGATGGTGACTTTATATCAATAGACTTTGCTAAAGTTGCAAGTGGATATGGTGTTAAGACTTACACTGTTAAAACAGTAGAAGAGTTAAAAGCAGCATTGGAAGATGCTAAAAAACAAACTATATGTACATTAATAGATATTAAAGTTCTTCCAAAAACTATGACTCATGGATATGATGCTTGGTGGCATGTGGGAGTAGCTGGAGTATCAGAAAAAGAAAGTGTAAGAAAAGCATTTGAAGAAAAAGAAGCAAATTTACAATTAGCAAGACAATATTAAGATATATTATAAACTTAAAACTAGATAAAAATGGTGAATATTAAAAATAATAAACATAGGGGGAAATAAAATGATAAATATAGGTATAATCGGAGCAGGAAGAATAGGAAAAGTTCATGGAGAAAGTATATCAAAGTATGTTAAAGGTGCTAGAGTAAAATCTATATACAATTTTATATTAGATGATGAAACAGTAGCTTGGGCAAAAGAAATGGGAATAGATGAAGTATATGATGATTACAACAAAATTTTAAATGATGAAGAAATAGATGCAGTTTTAATATGTACATCTACAGATACTCATTCCCCAATATCTATAGAAGCAATAAGAGCAGGAAAGCACGTATTCTGTGAAAAGCCAATTGATCATGATATTCAAAAAATAAAAAATGTAATGGAAGAACTTGAAAAATCAAATGTTAAATATCAAGTTGGATTTAATAGAAGATTTGACCACAACTTTATGGCAGCTAAAGAAGCAGTAGAATCTGGAAAAATTGGAGATATGAATATAATAAAAATAACTTCAAGAGATCCAGAGGCTCCTCCAGTAAGCTATGTAAAAGTATCAGGAGGAATGTTCCTGGATATGACTATACATGATTTCGATATGGTAAGATTCTTATCAGGTAGTGAAGTTGAAGAAGTATATGCAATGGGTGCAGTACTTGTAAATGAAGAAATAGGAAAAGCAGGGGATATAGATACAGCTATAATAACTATGAAACTTGCTAACGGAGCATTAGCTGTAATAGATAACTCTAGAGAAGCTTGTTATGGATATGACCAAAGAGCTGAAGTATTTGGATCTAAAGGTTGTATACAAATAGGAAATGATGCTAATTCAACAGCAGTATTAAGTAATAAGGATGGAGTAACAGGTGAAAAACCACTTTATTTCTTCTTACAAAGATATATGATGGCATATGCAAACGAAATAAGCCAATTTGTAGAGGCTATAGTAAATGATACAGAAGTTCCAGTAAGTGTAGTAGATGGATTAAATCCAGTATTAATAGGACTTGCTGCACAAAAATCTTTAAGAGAACAAAGACCTGTTAAAATAAGTGAAATAGAAGTACCAGAATTAGAAGCAACTTTAGTTTAATAAATAGAATCAAATTATTTAAATCATTTATAAAAATTGGGGGGAAACTGAAATGTTTAATAAAGATAGAGTTAAATTAGGAATAGCACCAATAGCTTGGACAAATGACGACATGCCGGATTTAGGAAAAGAAAATACTTTTGAGCAGTGTATAAGTGAAATGGCACTTGCTGGATTTACAGGAAGTGAAGTAGGTAATAAATATCCAAGAGATACAAAAGTTTTAAGAAAAGCTTTAGAACTTAGAAATATGCAAATAGCAAGTGCTTGGTTTAGTTCATTCTTAACAACTAAGCCCTATGAAGAAACTGCAAAAGAATTTATAGAACATAGAGATTTCTTACATGAAATGGGTGCTAAAGTTGTAGTTGTATCTGAACAAGGTCACAGTATACAAGGACAAATGGAAACACCAGTGTTTGATGGAAAATATATCATGAATGAAGATGAATGGAAAATGTTAGCTGAGGGATTAAATAAACTAGGTGCTTTAGCAGCGGAAAAAGATATGAAATTAGTATATCATCACCATATGGGTACTGTTGTTCAAACAACTGAAGAAATAGATAAGTTAATGGAAATGACGGATGAAAACTTAGTTTACTTATTATTTGATAGTGGTCACTTAGTATATTCAGGTGAAAATGCTTTAGAAGTATTAACTAAATACGTAAATAGAGTTAAACATGTTCATTTAAAAGATATAAGATGTGATGTAGTAAAACAAGTTAAAGAAGAAAAGTTAAGTTTCTTAAAAGGGGTTAGACTTGGAGCATTTACAGTGCCAGGAGATGGATGTATAAATTTTGAACCTTTATTTAAAGTATTAGCAGAAAATAATTATGAGGGATGGTTATTAGTAGAAGCTGAGCAAGATCCAGCAATAGCAAATCCATTTGAATATGCATTAAAAGCTAGAAAATATATAGCAGAAAAAACAATGTTATAAAATAGTGCAGTATGAATTAAACTGAAATTCTAAATTAATTAGTAGTAGATGTACTAAGGTATAAAATCTTAGTACATCTACTGTATAAGAAATATTAGAATAGTTAAATAGAGATAGAATCTAATTAAAAATTGAGAGGATAGATTGAAATGGAAAAAACAGTTCATGATAATAGTCTTGTTAAGAATGATCAGTTTCTAAAAGTTCCCTTTGCAACTAAAGTTGCATATGGATGTGGGGATGTAGCATGTAATATAAGTTTTGGTGTAGTTGGAACATATCTTACATTATTTTATACAGATTATATAGGAATACCAGCAGCAACAATAGGTTTAGTAATGCTTATATCAAGAATATTTGATGGTGTATCAGATGTAGTTATGGGATATTTAGTGTCTCATACAAAATCTAAATACGGTCAATCAAGACCGTGGATTCTTTGGACAGCCATACCTTATACAATTTCTATAATACTATTATTTATGGTGCCGCAAACATCACCAACCCTACAGTTTATTTATATTTTTGTAACTTATAACTTTAGTACTACAATAATGTATACAGCTGTAAACCTTCCTTATGGAAGTCTTTCAGCAATGCTTACACGTGATCAAAGTGAAAGAGATATGGTATCTGTATTTCGTATGGCAATGTCACCATTTGGTCGTATAGCTATAGCTATGTTTACTATGCCAGTAGTAAAGTTTTTAGGTAATGACCAAAGAGCGTGGGTTATATCAATTTCAATATGGGCTTTTGTAGGATTATTACTTCTTTTATTCTGTTTTGCTAAATGTGAAGAAAAGGTTTTCATAGAAAGAAAAACTCCTGAAAAGAAAGAAAAAGGAAATGCAAAAGCAACTTTAAAAGCACTTTTTACAAATCAATATTTCTGGGCAGTAGGAATATTATGGATGCTTCAAAATGCAACAGTTGGAATTACAGGAATGATACTTCCATACTATTGTAAATATATATTCCAAAATGAAACTTGGATGTATAGCGTTCTTTACTTCTCAGAGTTTATAACAGTTATAGTAGGTGTAATGTTATGTCCTATACTTATAAAGCGTATAGGAAAAAGAAATACAGTTCTTATAGGGGCATTTATAGCATTGGCAGCACAATGTATATTTATAATTAATCCATATAGTTTTGAACTTACTCTTGGAATATCAATATTAAGAGGACTTGGAGCAGCGCCACTTAATGCTTGTGTATTTGGTATGCTTAACGACGTTGTTGAGTTTGGTCATTGGAAATCAGGTTTACGCCAAGAAGCATATATATTCTCAGCAGGATCTGTTGGAAGTAAAATAGGACCTGGTATAACAACTGCAATAGTAACAGGTATCATGACAATGAGTGGTTATATAAGTTCTACGAGTGGTGTAGCAATACAACCACAATCAGCATTAGATGCAATTGTTAACCTTTATGCATATGGACCATTATTGGTTTGGATAATAGTAGCAGTAGTTACACTAATGTACAAACTTGATAAAATATATCCTAAGATTATGGTAGAACTTGCTGAACGTGAAGCAAAAGGTGAATGCTAATAACGAATAATATTTTTTATATATTTTTAGATATGTCTATATATGATATAGATTTATACGGATAATATCTGAATTATGAAGTAGATAAAGTATTATGTAGAGAATAAAGTCGATAATATTCAGAATTTACTGAATTTAATGACGTGTAAATAGGAGATATAGGGGTTTAGTAACAGTAGAAGGCGTCGTATTATCTACAATATTAAGATATTATTACAAGTAGTTTTTGAGACTGATAAATTAATTGATATTAAGTGTTTAGAGATCGTTAACACTTAATTAAAAAAACTATCTACTTATTGATTTTTAATAATTAAAGTAGGTAGTTTTTTAAATTATTTAAAAAAGGAGATTATTAGAATATGAAAAAGGTAGATATAGAAAATATTTCGAACATAGCTTCAGATAAAGTGCAATTAACAAAGTCTAATCCAGCCAAATTTATAATGAGGTCTGTAGTAGCAGGACTTTATTTAGTGGTAGCTATAATATTATCTTATACAGTAGGAGCAGTGTTATACAAAACATATCCAGAGTTAGCGAAGATACTTGTGGCATCTACTTTTTCACTAGCACTGGGTTTAATTGTATTTTTAGGTGGTGAACTTTTTACTGGTAGTAACTTTGTCATGGCTATAGGTTATTTAAATAAAAGATGTAAGATAAAAGATGTAATGAAAGTATGGATACTATGCTATATAGGAAATGCTATAGGAAATATTTTTTTAGCTTTTTTATTTGTAAAAAGTGGTGCATCTATTGATATAATTCAGAATTATCTTGCTAGTTTTGTTCATACAAAATTACAATTACCAATTATAGAATTAGTAATAAGAGGAATTTTATGTAATTTTATGGTATGTATAGCTGTACTAGCTACTATAAAAATGAAATCAGAATCTGGAAAGCTAACAATTATGTTTTGGTGTGTATTTGTATTTGTAATAGCAGGTTTTGAACATAGCATAGCTAATATGGGGATATTTTCAATTTCTTATTTGTTGTTAGATAATATATCAATAGTATTAATACTCAGAAATCTATTTTTTGTAACGTTAGGAAATATAGTAGGTGGAGCAGTTTTATTAGCGCTTCCTATTAAGTTTATGACCATAGAAGATGAGGACTTATGCAAGAATGAAAAAAAATTAAAAAGAGTTTTATAAATAGTTTAATATAATAAATTATTAAAGCATGGATATCATAATAGACTATCCATGCTTTAATTTAAATTTAATTAAAAAATATAAAATTTAAACTATCTAACTACAAAAGTATCAAGATATTTTAAATCATACAAGTTAAATCATCCATAACTTCTTTTACTGATTTTAATTCATTTATTTTGTATGCATCTGCCCCACAGAATAATAGAGCATCATCCACATTTCCTCTTACTGCATTTATTAAAGCAGTTGAAATACAATAAGGTGTGTTCTTTGGGTTACAAGGAACTAAACAATTATAGCACTTAGTAATTTCAGGTCTTGAACATAATATTGTATCAATAAATTTATTTTTTATTGCTCTTCCTGGAAGCCCAACAGGACTTTTAACGATTTTAATATCTTCTTCTTTGGCATTAATATAAGTTTGTTTAAAATTATCATGGGCATCGCACTCATGAGTAGCAACAAATCTAGTCCCCACTTGAACACCGCCAGCGCCTAAATCTAAATATTTTTTTACATCAATTCCAGAAGATATTCCACCAGCTGCAATTACAGGTATTTTTTTATTGTATTTCTCTTCGTACTTTTTTGTTATGTCCAAAATATTAATAAACTCATCATCATAATTGATAGATTTTATATCGTCTAATTCATCATTACTAAAACCTAAGTGGCCACCAGCTTTTGGACCTTCTACAATTATTAAATCGGCGGTTGTATTGTCTTTTTTATCCCACATTTTTAGAATAACATGAGCTGCTTTAGATGATGAAACAATGGGAGCTATTTTTGTATTGCTGTTCTTTACTAATTTAGGTAATTGTAAAGGTAGTCCTGCTCCAGAAATTATTAAGTCACAGCCAGATTCTACTGCTGCTTTTACATGATCTTCATAATAATTCATGGCTACCATTAAATTAACACCAATTATACCATTATTTGATTTTTCCTTGGCTATTTTAAGATGCTTTTTTAAAGCCCTTAAGTTTGCTTCTAAAGTATTATTTTCAAAATCATCTTCGTCATATCCAATGTTAACACCAGATATAATACCTATACCGCCGGCATTACTAACGGCAGAAGCTAGAGATGATCTAGATATTCCTATGCCCATACCACCTTGGATTACAGGCATTTTTGCGATTAAATTTCCTATTACTAATTCTTTCATAAATTTCCTCCTATAATGAGGAAATTCAAAATTAAAACTAACTAAGATTAATTAATATTATACTATAAAACATAGTATTTTCATACTATAATAATCTCATGAAGACATAGAAATTTCAATGATTTAAGAATAGGAAATTTAATTTTAAGAGGAGGCTAAAAGTAACTTTATGTTAAAAATAAGACCACATCATATACTTTGCATGAGAGCGTACAGTGGTAATGGATATAGTGAAGAATTTAAAATAAAAATAGAAGCGAGATTAACTAGTTAATCTCGCTT
>ERZ781272.817-NODE-817-length-15605-cov-3.687331_pt1 | contig 15605 bp, 14 predicted proteins | sample MGYA00375850_ERZ781272 | MGnify/ENA primary metagenome ERZ781272 (study PRJEB29790, sample SAMN06051246) | human gut metagenome | host: Homo sapiens | place: USA: Cincinnati, Ohio | collected 2013-06-21 | study: EMG produced TPA metagenomics assembly of the Gut...
TCCCACCCATGGAGGTCTTGGTCTTGTCCAGCACCCACAGAAGGCTCCCCCGCCGCTCTTGATTGCGCAGGGTTTCCGTCAGCTCCAAATTCCGCCGAGCCGTCAGGTCCAGCTCCATGAACCGCCCCTGTTCATAGTAATCCAAGTGGTTGATGTGGCTCAGGTCCGTTTTCTGCGTCTCGTAGAGGTACTTTAAAAGTCCGCCCAGCGCCATGCCCGCCGCCGGGTTTCCGGCGGGGAGACTCTCCCACCCCGCGTCTCCGAATTGAGCGCGGATATTCTGTTCCGCCTCGCGGGGGAAAAAGCGGCCCTCGCCGCCGTTTTCCATGCGGCAGTGAAATTTCTCCTTCAAAACCTCCGTCAGCCGTTCCTCGGCGGCGGCCCCGTCGTTCACCACCGCCTCGGCGGGAGAGAACCGGCCCAGCTCGTTGACGACATGCTCCAGCCGGTCCTTGCCGGAAAAAGAGGTAACGTGCGTCTCGCCGGTGGACATGTCGCAAAAAGCCACGCCCGCGTTTTGGGAGTCCAGATAAATTCCGCACAGGAAATTGCCGGATTTTTCGTCCAGACACGCCGAATCAATCACCGTTCCCGGCGTTACCACCCGGATGATACCCCGCTCCACAAGGCCTTTCGCCGTGGCGGGGTCCTCCATCTGCTCGCAGATGGCCACCTTATAGCCCTTGGCGATGAGCCGGGCGATGTACGCGTCGCTGGAATGGTACGGAATGCCGCACATGGGCACCCGCTCCTCCGGGGCCTTGTTGGGGTCCTTGTCCCGGCTGGTGAGCGTCAGGTCCAGTTCCCGGGACGCTGTCCGCGCATCGCTGTCGAACATCTCATAAAAGTCCCCCAGCCGGAAAAACAGGATGGAATCCGGATTTTCCTCTTTGATTTTCAGATATTGTTTCATCATGGGGGTCAATTCCGCCATGAGCCACACCTCATTGTCTTTCTAATTCCAAAATGTTCAAACCCTTGCGGCTTCCGCCGTCTCAGATTTCCACCACCGCGCCGCCGGTCATAGCCTGCAGCCGCTCGCCCATCTGAGCTTTTAAAATGGCAAACGCGTCCGGGCCGGTGCAGTGGCCGGTGTAATAAACCGTCCCCTCCCGCGCCAGCAGCTCCCGGCCCACGGCCTCCACCAGTTCCCGCGGCTCCGTCTCTCCGGTGCCGGGATTGTGGAGATGGAATCCGGCGAATACCGCGTCCGGCGCGCGGCCCAAAAGCTCCTCCGCCCGGCGCAGAATGTTCACGATGCCCCGATGGGAGCAGCCCGCCAGCAAAACGGCTTTTTCCCCTTCTGTCACCAGCAGATTCTGCTCGTGGCGGAATTCGTCCATAGGATAGTCCTCGCCCTGCTTTTCCCGTAGCTTGTCGTTGGCATGGGAGCGGTAGTCCGCCGTTTTCACGTCGGAAAAAAGCCGCAGCTCCTGATCAATGAAAAGCTCGTCTCCGGTCAGAGTCAGCCGGTCTTCGTAGGTCTTCACATCGTCCGGAACACCGATAAATTCCGGCGCTTTTCCGGCGGCCACGGCATAGTACGGTTTCAGGGCCAGCCGGCTGAGATAGACCTTTGCCGTTTTGTTGCAGTCGAGAAACGCGGCAAGGCCGCCGGAGTGGTCATAGTGCCCGTGGGACAGCACCGCCGTATCCACGGCGGAAAGGTCCACGTCCAGCGCCTTCGCGTTTTCCACGATGGCGGGGCTTGGCCCCATGTCGAACAGGATTTTGTGGTTCTTCGTCTCAAGGTACTGGCTCAAACCGTGGGCATGGGCCACGTCGGCGCGGCAGGAGGTGTTTTCCAGCAAAGTCGTGATTTTCATGGCGGTCAGCTCCTCTCATTATCCTTGTCCGCACAGGAGATGCGAACGATATAATCCAGATTCAGCGTATTCTTTACTTTTCCGTTATCCACGGTCAACCAGCCGTCGTCGATGCTCACGATCTTTCCCCTGACGTTGGAGTCGTTGATGGTAATTACCGTGCAGATTTTACCCAAATATTGTTCCGGGTGCAGCATAAGCGCCGTTCCTCCTCCGCGTTTTCGATTAAAGTGCCGCCGAACCGCCGCCCTGCGTCGTCTTCCCTGCTGAAGCAGGATCATAATCAACGGCAGGAAACAGCAGATGTAAAGAGCGGGATTCATTCCGCCTCTCCGCACAGCGCCCAAGTATTGCTGTCGGTAATTTTCACATCCGCAAACTGCCCGATCAATGCCTTGTCCCCCTTCAATCGAACCAGACGGTTTCCCTCTGTCCGGGCGGAAAGCGGGTGGTCCGCGTCGTCACTCAATCCATCCACCAGCACCCGGAGCGTTTTCCCGACATAGGCGGCGTGAGCCGCCGCGGAATGGGCATTTTGCACCTCCAGCAGCTTGTCGAACCACTTCTGCTTCTCGGACCGGGGCACCGGGTCGGGCAGCTCCGCCGCCTTGGTCCCGGGACGGGGGCTGTAAATAAACGTAAACAGTGCGTCAAATCCCACCTCTTCCACAAGGGACACGGTATCCATGGCCTCGGCCTCCGTCTCGCCGGGAAAGCCTATAATTACGTCGCTGGTCAGCACCAAATCGGGCATTTTCGCCTTGGCATAGTTGATCTCCTCCAAATACTGCCCGCGGGTGTAGCGGCGGTTCATCTCCTTCAGCACCCGGTCGTTTCCGGACTGGAAGGGCAGGTGCAGCTGCTTTGCCACATGCTTGCAGCGGGCCATGGTGTCAAACAGCTTGTGCGTTGCGTCCTTGGGATGGCTGGACATGAAGCGGATCAGGTAATCCCCCGGAATCTGGTCAATGTCGCTGAGCAAATCGGCAAAATCATATTCCCCGCCCAAATCGCTGCCATAGGAATTCACGTTTTGGCCCAGCAGGGTGATGTCCTTATACCCGGCTTCCACCAGCTCCCGCACCTCTGCCAGCACCGCGTCCTTGTCCCGGCTCCGCTCCCGGCCCCGGACATAGGGAACAATGCAGTAGGAACAGAAGTTGTTGCACCCGTACATGATGGATACCCAAGCCTTCACGCCCGCCTCCCGCACGGTGGGGATGCCCTCGGCAATCGTCCCCGCCTCGTCCGCCACGGAGAAGACCCGCTTGCGGGTATCGTACACCTGCCACAAAAGCTCCGGGAATTTCCAAAGCGCGTGGGGGCCGAAGACCAAATCCACATGGCGGTAGGATTCCTTCACCCGGCTGGACACCCGCTCCTCTTGCGCCATACAGCCGCAAAGGCAGATCACCTGCTCCGGATTCTCTTTTTTTGTGTGGGTCAGCGCGCCCAAATTTCCAAAGACCCGCTGCTCCGCGTGCTCCCGCACGGCGCAGGTATTGAGGATGACCAGATCGGCCTCCTTCACGTCCTGCGTGAAAGAAAAGCCGCACTCCTTCAGCATTCCCATGAGCCGCTCGCCGTCGGCCACATTCTGCTGGCACCCAAAGGTGTCCACGCAGGCGGCGGGGTGCGCCTGCCTTGCAGCAAACATGGCGCGAATCTGCTGTGTAAAATCCCGCTGGCGGGCAATGTCCGCCGGGGCAATGCAAACATCTTTGCGTTCCAAAAAACCATCCTCCAAATTTCGATACTATAACGCGAATATCATATCACCCAACCGGGAAATTGGCAAGGCGGAAGTTGCTTTTTCCACCGAATTGGGGTAGGATAAGGGGAAAATATTCGGAAAAAAAATTCGCGTGAAACACACATGGAGGTCTTTATGCTCTATCTGATTGTCGGCGTTGGATTGCTGGCCGCGGACCAGTGGGTAAAATACTGGGTGGTGACCCATCTGGAACTGGGCGGCTTTACACCGCTGATTCCCGGCTTTGTGGAGCTGTTCCGCGTCCACAATTACGGCGCGGCTTGGTCCAGCTTTTCCGGGATGCGCTGGCTGCTGCTGGCGCTCACCAGCGCGATTGTTGTGGCGGTGGCTTGGGCGGTGTGGAAAAAATTTGTACGCCATCCGCTGGGATTGGCCGCCGCCACGCTCATCATCTCCGGCGGTCTTGGCAACATCATTGACCGTCTGCGGCTGGGCTACGTGGTGGACATGTTTAATTTTCAATTCATGAACTACCCCGTGTTCAACGTGGCGGACATCTGTATTGTGTCCGGAGCCATTCTGGGCGCTATTTACTACCTGTGGTTTTACGAAAAGTACGACAAGAGGGAAAACGGTCATGGAAACGCTGACATTTCTGGTAAATCCTGAAGACGCCGGGCGGCTGGACGCGTTTCTTGCCGCGCAGGCGGAAGACCTGACCCGCTCGGGAGCCGCGCGGCTCATTGAAGAGGGCCGGGTGCTGGTAGATGGAAAACGCCCCGCAAAAAGCCTGCGGCTGGGCGGCGGCGAGACGGTCACTGTGGAGCTGCCCGACCCCGAGCCACTGGACGTACAGCCGGAGGATATTCCGCTGGACATCGTGTACGAGGACGGGGACGTGATCGTGGTGAACAAGCCCAAGGGGCTGGTGGTTCATCCCGCTCCCGGCCATCCAGACGGTACGCTGGTCAACGCCCTGCTTCACCACTGCGGCGCTTCTCTCTCCGGGATTGGGGGCGTTTTGCGCCCCGGCATTGTTCACCGCATCGACCGGGACACCTCCGGCCTTATCATCGCGGCGAAAAACGACCTTGCCCACCAAAAGCTTGCCGCCCAGCTGGCGGATCATACGCTGGCCCGAACCTACGAGTGCATCGTGGTGGGAAATCTCAGGGAGGACTCCGGCACGGTGGACGCCCCGATCGGCCGCTGTCCGGCAGACCGAAAAAAACAGGCCGTGGTGTCGGACGGGCGCAGAGCTGTCACCCACTGGGAGGTCATCGCCCGCTACCCGGGCTTCACCCATGTCCGCTGCCGATTGGAGACCGGGCGAACCCATCAGATCCGCGTCCACATGGCTTATATCGGTCATCCCATTCTGGGTGACACGGTGTACGGCGCGAAAAAGCCGGTTCCCGGCTTGCAGGGGCAGTGTCTCCACGCGGTGGGGCTGCAATTTCTCCATCCCCGGACGGGAGAAGCGGTCACGCTCTCCTGCCCTCTGCCGGAGGAGTTTCAGACGCAGCTGCGCAAGCTGGACGCAAAAAAATAATTGGCAGCGCCCTGTGGGCGCTGCCTTTTTTGCGCGGCGCATCCGTCGCTCACTTTTTGCTGCGAAAAAGGGGGTCGTTGGTTCTCCCCGTCAAATAATCCAGACTTACCTCATAAAATGCAGCCAAACGAATTGCCAAATGCAGTGGGATTTCCCTCTTTCCGGTTTCATAGTTGCTGTATACCCGCTGATCAATCTGCAAAACGGCGGCAACCTCTTTTTGCACAAGGTCGCGGTCTTCCCGTAATTCTCGCAATCTTGGATAATCATACATGGCTTCCACCCCCATGTATGATTTTATTTGCTGTGAAAACACAAAGGTCGATATTACTATCATTTAATAGTAATATGTTGTTGAGGTGAGTTTATGCGCGGCGATCAATTTGAAAAGGTCTTTGGCGAATTTTTGGAAAGTGAAGCGTATGAGGAGGCGGAGGGCGCGCTGTTTGACTTTGCCCGCGCCGCCTATCAGGCGGGGTGGCTGGCCGCAGGCGGCGAACCTCCCGCGCCAAAAAAGGCGGTGCTCTTTCCCCGCAGTCCCGAAACATAAAGACCGGCCCCGGAGAAATCTCCGGGGCCGGTTTGCATTAGAACTGGGGCAGCTTGGATACCACGCTGGCGCAGCGGGGGCATAGCGTGGGGTGATTGGGGTCCTCGCCCACCTTGGGAGAGTGCATCCAGCACCGCTCGCACTTTTGTCCGTTGGCCTCGGAAACTTCCACAGTCAGGCCCGGGAAATTGCTCCCCTTGCCCACGGTGGAGTCCGCCACGGGATCGGCGGTGGTGATGTTGCAGTCGGATACAATGAACACATCCGCAAGGCTCACGCCGATGGTGGAAAGCAGCGCCTGCGCCGCCGTGTCGTCGTCGGCATGGAGGGAAACGTGGGCTTCCAGCGCCTTGCCGATCTTTTTCTCGGACCGCGCGGTTTCCAGAACCGCGTTCACATCATCCCGCAACTTGATAATGGTATCCCACTTCTCCATGCCCTTGTCGTCCAGCGCGTAGTCCGTAAAGGGCTGATTCATCTGGTTAAGCAGCACGTTGCGGCCGTCGTCTCCGGCGCGGTGCGGCATGGCCTGCCAAATCTCGTCGCAGGTGAAGGCCAAAACGGGGGCCATCAGCTTTGTCATGGTGTCCAGAATCAGGAACAGCGCGGTCTGGGCGCTGCGGCGGCGCTTGCCGTCCGCCTCCTCGCAGTACAGCCGGTCCTTGATAATATCCAGATAGAAGTTGCTCAGCTCCACCACGCAATAGTCGTTGACCGCGTGGGTCACGCCAAGGAATTCATACTCGTCATAAGCCTTCAGGCATTTCTCCGTCAGGGCGTTAAGCCGGGTGACGGCCCAGCGGTCCAGCTCTTCCATCTCGTCGGCGGAAACCAGATCGTCGGGATTGAATCCGTCCAGATTGCCAAGGCAGTACCGGGCAGTGTTGCGGAACTTCAGGTAGTTCTGGGAGAGCTGCTTGAAAATCTCATCGGAGCAGCGCACGTCCACATGATAGTCCGCGGAGGCCGCCCAAAGGCGAAGCAGGTCCGCGCCGTATTTATTGAAAATCTCAGCGGGGTCCATGCCGTTACCCAGAGACTTGTGCATGGCCTTGCCCTCGCCGTCCACGGTCCAGCCGTGAGTGACGCATTCCTTAAACGGCGCGCCCCGTCCCAGAGCGCCCACGCCCACCAGCAGAGAGGACTGGAACCAACCGCGATACTGATCCAGACCCTCCAGATACATGGTGGCGGGCCAGAACTTCTGGTCGCGCTGCATGGAGGCAAAGTGGGTGGAACCGGAGTCGAACCAGCCGTCCAGCGTATCCTCGTCCTTGGTAAAGCCCTCGGACGCGTCGCAGTGAGGGCACTTGAACCCGTTGGGCAGCAGCTCCTCCGCCTCCTTGGCAAACCAGGCGTTGGACCCCTCCTTCTCAAAGATAGAGGCGATGGACTCAATGGATTCCTCGGTTACAACGGGCTTGCCGCAATGTTTGCAGTACACCACGGGGATGGGCAGGCCCCACTTTCTCTGGCGGGAGATGCACCAGTCGGTGCGCTCACGGACCATGGACTTGATGCGGTCCAGACCCCACTCGGGAACCCAGCGGACCTCCTCGCAGGCGGCGCAGGCTTCGTCCTTGAAGGAGTCCACAGAGCAGAACCACTGGGGCGTGGCACGGAAGATGATGGGGCCCTTGCAGCGCCAGCAATGGGGATAGCTGTGGACGATGTCCTCAGCGGCAAAGAGGCTGCCCGCCTCCTTCATGTCGTTCAAAATGATCGGGTTGGACTCCTCGGTCTTCATACCGGCATATTTTCCGGCATAGTCGGTGTGGCGGCCCTGATCGTCTACGGGCACCACCATATCCATGCCGTACCGGCGGCAGGTCTGATAGTCGTCCGCGCCGAAGCCGGGGGCAGTGTGGACGCAGCCGGTGCCGGAATCCATGGTGACATAGTCCGCCAGCAGCAGCCGGGAGGTCTTGTCAAGGAAGGGATGCTGGGCCAGCATGTTTTCAAAGAAAGAGCCGGGGTGCGTCTCCACGATCTCAAAGGAATCGAACCCGCCGATCTTCATGACCTTTTCAGTCAACGCCTCGGCCATGATATAGGTCTCGCCGTTGGGCGCCTTCACCAGCGCATAGCTCTGCTCGGGGTGCAGGGCGATGGCAAGGTTGCCCGGCAGGGTCCAGATGGTGGTGGTCCAAATCACGAAAAAGAGCTTGCTGCGGTCAAAATTGGCCAGCTTGCCGCAGTCGTCCTTCATGGGGAACTTCACATAAACGGTGGTGCAGGGATCGTCCTTATACTCGATCTCCGCCTCGGCCAGCGCGGTTTCGTCCCGCGGGCACCAATACACGGGTTTGAGTCCCTTGTAGATATAGCCCTTCTGATACATCTGGCCGAAAACACGGACTTCGTCCGCTTCAAACGAGGGGTCCATGGTCTTATAGGGATGCTCCCAGTCGCCCACCACGCCCATGCGCTTAAAGCCGTCCCGCTGTACGTCCACATAATGGTCGGCAAATTCGTGGCAGGCCGTGCGGAACTCCGGCACGCTCATGGCTTTGCGGTCCAGCTTGTTCTGCTTGATGATGGCGGATTCGATGGGCATTCCGTGGTTATCCCAGCCGGGGATATAGGGGGTGTAATAGCCCCGCATGGCATAGGACCGGGTGATGAAATCCTTCAGGGCCTTGTTCAGCGCATGACCCATATGAAGGTTGCCGTTGGAGAACGGAGGGCCATCGTGCAGGTTGAAGAGGGGCTTGCCCTCGTTCTTTTTCAAAAGCTCGTTATAAAGATCCTGCTCTTCCCAACGCTTGAGCATCTCCGGCTCCCGCTTGGGCAGGCCCGCCCGCATGGGAAAGTCGGTTTTCGGCAGATTAATGGTCTTGTTGTAATCCATCTCAGTTCCTCCTATATGATAAATATTTGTTGATCGTATGGTTTCGCAGAATTTCGATACAGCCAAAAAAAATTGAAATCAGTTTGACCGCGGCATATACATGGTCAAAATTCCGCGACGCAAGCGCCCGGGACACGTTCACCAGTCCTCAGACTGGTATCTTCTTTTTGGAGAAATGGCATTTCTCCAAAAAGAAAGCACCCTGTCTCCAAAGAGACAGGGTGCGAAAAAACACTCTGCGGTACCACTCTCGTTGCCTTCCCCTCGCAGGAAAAGCCACTCACAGCCTGCATCCACAGGCCGACCCGGTAACGAAGGTCAATCGTCCACGCTTACTCGCGTCGTCTTTCAGCAGGAGGCTCCAAGGTGATTTTCAAACCCCTTCGCTGACTGCCCTTCCACCAAAACGGGCCGCTCTCTGTGCAGGGGGTGGGGTCTTACTCGTCCTTTTCCACGCCGGATATTCTATTGTGCATTATACTATACCCGGTTTTCTCAATTTGTCAAGATGAATTTTCATGGTTCGTGAAAGGGACATGGAGCATACAGCGGCGCTGCCGCTTACTGATACCGGTAGTGCTGTCCCGTGTATTCATCCACGCAGGACAAAAACATCTCCCGGCTGCGAAATTCAATAGGCCGGAAGCCCTCCGCCTCGTGGAAGGAGACGATGCGGTTCACGGTATCTACCCAACCCCGCCAAAGCATAACATTTCTTGTGGTTTCCATAGGAGAACTCCCTTCTTTTCATTTAGAACCCGCATTCGCAGACAAAGCAATTTGGTCACCCAACCAGCCGTCTGCGTTTAAAAATACAGGTTTCTACACATACACACAATTCTCTCCGGCGAAATCCCTCTCCGCCGCATTCATTTTATTAGACGCTTTTTATACAGGAAAAGTTTCAGCTCTCTCAACTTTTTTCGTTCGCCCGCGCCTCTTTCAAGGCCGCTATGGCGTTGTTCACATCTTCCAGCAATTGCTGCCACGCATCCTCATTCTCCACGTAATACTTCGGGCAGTCCTTGCCGGACACATCGTAGTGCCGAATCACATCGGCGGTCGTCAGATCAAACGTGTCGCACAGCCACGCCGTCAACTCCACCAACCGGTCATAAGTCACGGGGGAAAACATCCCCGTGTCGTCCGGGTGGCAGACCTCGATGGAAAGGGTGTCCTCGTTGCGCTGGTTGGACGCATAGGCCCACTCCGTCATGGGGATGCACTGGATCACCTCACCCTCCAGCCCCACGATAAAGTGAGCGCTGGCGTAGATGTCCTCCGTCCCGTCCTTCAGGCTTTCAAAATAGCTGCGGTTGGCTTCGGCGGAGGTTCCGGGGTTGCCCACGTAGTGGATCACCACGCCGCGGATCTTCTTCAACTCGGTGCCGGGCCGGGACCATGGATTTTCCGTCAGCAGGTCCTCAGTTACATAGTCCGGCGCCTTTACATTTTTCCCCGGAACGCCGGGGTGCAGCAGCTGCCAAATCCCAAATCCTCCGGCGGAGATCGCAAAAACCGCCGCAAGACACAGCGCTACAAAACGCGGATTTATGCGCTTTTTTTCTCTGCGCGCCATGGACTCAGCCTCCCACCGCAGTATCGGCGGGGACCGGTGCGTCCGCTACGATCACCTGTGTGGCGCCGTCCGCCCCACCGATAATGGCGACAGAAGTCCCAAAATCAGGGGTTTCGTATGCTCCGCCGATTCCCTCCTGTGCGGATTCGTAGGCACTCTTAGCCGGCATTGAGCCGTCGGATATGGCGTCATTCTCCTGATAAGTTACCAGCATATCAGTATCCACACCTGCCGCTTCCAGTGCCGCAATCAGATTCGTGTAGTTTTTGGAAAATTCCAAATAGAACGAATCGCTCTCATCCCTCCGGTGGGAATCCGGCGTGGTTTTCACCCGATAGTAGAATGTCAGACGGTTCGTATAGGTATTCTCGTACCAGCGAGCGGAGTCCATGGCGTCCATCCCCGCGTGACCCGCGTCAATGTCTGCCTCCAGCGCGTCCAGCAGAGTTTGGGCGGTATCGGCATCAAAACTCATGGTATGGCCCCTCATGTCCGCCGTTTGATACAGCTGAATTTCCGCACTGGTCAGACGGTCCAGCCGGTTCAACATCTGATTCTCCAGATCGGCCCGCCGCACGGCGGCGTCGCTCGCCAGCAAAGCCAACTGGGTCAGAACCTCCTCGTTCGGCCCCTGCTTTTGATAGGTGAGGCTATAATATCGGGACAGTGTTTTCCCGTTTTTCAGCATGTAACGCAGCCGAACGGTAATGCTCTCCGTATCCTCATCCTGCCAGTTGTATTTCGGCTGCTGATCCGCCAAGCTCTGATGGATGGACAAAAAGCGCTGAATCATCTCCGGATCGGCGGTGCTGCCGTTGACCGAGCTGGCACTGTAAATTCCGAAATCCAGTGTTTCCACGTCCGCCGCCGCCGGGACGCGCTTCTCAATGCCCAGCAAATCCACAGAGAATCCGATACACAGCACAATCAGCGCCGCAGAGAGGATCACTCCGCCCTTCCAGCCTTTTTTCAAAATGCGGAAGGACTTTTGCAGCAGCATTTCCGCCCCAAAATAGCCCACCAGGCCCACCAGAATCATGCACACTGCTAGCGCGACGACGGAGTTTTCGCTTCCGCCAAAGGAACTCCATAAGATCGCGTACATCAGCTGTCCGAAACTCAGCGCACAGCACATGCCCACGCCGTACCGGAAGATGGGCCGTGCCCATCCGATGGCCACCACGTCGCCGGCAGTCTCGCTGCGGCGGCGTTGGTACACCAGAAGCGCACACACAGCCAGCACCACACCCGCCAGCGCGTAAACACTCACCACGCCCAGACTCCGCTGGATTTCCTCCGACACAATCCCCGTCCGGTATCCCTGCGCGTCGCGTGCCCAGATATCCCCCAACTGGCTCGCCAGCTTGTAGGCCGGCGTCAGCCATGTGACGGCGGCAGATTCGTTCATTCCGTTCCAGCCGTAGATAAACATTTCGCAGAGCATACTAATCAGCTCTCTCACGCCCAAGACCAGTACATTAAAGATTCCGTAAAACGCAGGGATGGCCAAAAGCTGCCCGGCAAACATGGCGCAAAAGACAGCAAAGCTGTAAAAAAACAGCATCTGCCCCGTGGTAGACAGGAACCACACGCCGATAATCCACACCTGCTGCACGCCGGCAACAGCCCAGATGGCTGCGGTCAGCACTGCCGCGAGAGCGTGAACCATCAAAAACACGCCCACACCCGTGAAATAGTGGGTGAGGAACAATCCCTCCCGCTTGACAGGCAGCGCGTGGGCATAGCTCACGGAACGCGCGGAAACCAGATAAGAAAACAGCGCCATGGCAAATAGTACGCCAAAAATTAGGGCAATGATCGTCCCGCCGCTTTCGGACATGGCCAGCACACCGCCCAGCGCGTCGAAGCACAGTTCCCCCTCCTCCATCCAGTGGCGGTTGTGACCAAACAGCTGCAAAAACTGCACTGCCGGCATGGCCAGCAGCCACACTGCCAAATACAGCATCCAAAGGGGCCAGAAGCGGCTCAGGTTGTTGCGAAACAGGGCGGGGCTGAACAGCCCCTTAGAGCACAATGTCTTTGACTGCATAGTCCGCGCCTCCCAACTCGTAAATAAAAATCTCCTCCAGCGTAAGCGGCACGGCATCCACCAGCAGGGGATGATACCGCGTCAACAACTCCGTGGCCTTTTCGGCATTCATCCGCATAATGAGGGTATGGATGCGGCCCATCTTTGCCGCGTGAAGCACCGGAAGGTCTGCGGGAACCTCCGTCATCCCATCGGGGAACACCACCTGAAGCTTGACCATGTTATCCTGCAGCTGGGCCAAAGACCGCTCCAGAAGCACCTTGCCATGATCCAGAATTCCCACATGGTCGCAGACATCCTCCAGCTCCCGCAGGTTGTGGCTGGAAACCAGCACCGTGGTGCCACGCTCCGCCACATCGTCCAGCACCAAGGACCAGACCTGCCGCCGCATCACCGGGTCCAAGCCGTCCACCGGCTCATCCAGCAGCAGATAGTCCGGCATACAGCTCATGGTCAGCCAAAAGGCCGCCTGCTTCTGCATACCCTTGCTGAGGTGCCGAATGGGCTTTTTGGGATCAATGGGAAACGCCGATTCTAATTTTTTATAGCGTTCCATGGAAAAAGTGGAATAAGTTCCCCGATAAAGCTTCATCATATCCTGTGTACTGGACTGCAAAAAGTAATACCAGTCGTCCGGGATGGAGTTGACCCGCGCCTTCAGCGCCGGGTTTTCCCAAATGGACTCCCCCTCGATGGTCACCGCGCCGCTGTCCACTTTATATACACCGTTCAGACTCCGCAGCAGCGTGGACTTGCCCGCGCCGTTGGGTCCCACCAGTCCGTATACCGCACCCTTGGGCACCGTCAGCGTCACGCCGTCCAGCGCCGCAAAGCCATCAAACTTTTTCACCGCGTCCCGAATCTCGATCATGTCGCTTCCCTCTCTTTCAGCAGCGCCATCAGTTCCTCCTGCGTGACGCCCAATACCCGCAGCTCCCGGAGCAGCTCCCGTACCTTTTCTTCCAGCAGTCCCCGCCGGGCCGCGTCTGCGTCCCCCCGGTCGCTGGCAAAGCTTCCTTTGCCCGGCACGGAGTAAATATACCCCTCCGCCTCCAGATCGTTATAGGCCCTTTGAATGGTGTTCGGGTTGATGCTGAGCTGGGTAGCCAGCGCGCGCACCGACGGCAGTTTTTCTCCCGCCGCCAGCGCACCGGTGACGATCAGTTTTCGCAGTTCATCCTTAATCTGCTCATAGATGGGCCGCGAATCCCGATAATTCAGGCTGATCATCTCTCCACCTCCGTTTGTCCGCCAAAGGCGAACTGTATTATCCGTATTAGTACAGTTAGATTATCATGGCCCCTTAAAATTGTCAAGCGGATTTTTCTGGTCAGACCGCGAAAAACTCCTTTACAACCGGGTATCCTTATGATATAGTGACTAAGCACGCAAATATGCGGCGCCCCAGCGCTTCGTCCCGTGGCGACACCTGCCCGGCGCGCAGTCCTGTGGGTAATTTTTTTAAAAGGTGGATACAATTATGCTGCGCAAAGAAGAAAAGACCGCTATCATCGACGCAAACCGCACTCATGCAACGGACACCGGCTCTCCCGAGGTTCAGATCGCCATTCTGACTGAGCGGATCAACACCCTCACTCAGCACATGAAGGCCAACCCTCAGGACAAGCACTCCAACCGGGGTCTGATCATGATGGTCGGTAAGCGGCGGAACCTGCTGGACTACCTGCAGAAGAAGGACATCGAGCGCTATCGCGCCCTGATTGCCAAGCTGGGTATCCGTAAGTAAGATGAACCGTGGGCGGCGTGGGTTTTCCGCGCCGCCCCCTTTTCATAGATTTCGCGCCGCCAAAATGCCTTTAGCAGTTGAAAAAGCGTCTTCGCGTCCTCGTATGCTCCATATCCCTCGCTTCGGCCTAAAGGTCAAAGCTCGCTCATTTCGCCGCTCGGCGTTTTTTTACGGGAGACGAAATACGAAGGCTTTTTTTCAAGTGCTAAATGGCTGGCATTGCGCGAAAAATTTAATTTTAAGGAGAAGCAACATGTCAACCATTATTACCAAGCGTCAATACCCCGGCTATCACAAGTATGAGATGGATCTGGCCGGCCGCCCCCTGACTCTGGAAGTGGGCAAGCTGGCAGAGCTGGCCAACGCCGCCGTCATGGTGGGCTACGGCGACACCCGAGTGCTGGTGTGCGCCACCGCCTCCGCCCGTCCCCGGGACGGGATCGACTTTTTCCCCCTGAGCGTGGACTTTGAGGAGAAGATGTACTCCGTGGGCCGCATCCCCGGCTCCTTCAACCGCCGCGAGGGTCGTCCCGGCGAAAAGGGCGTTCTTACCAGCCGCGTTATTGACCGGCCCATCCGCCCCCTGTTCCCCCACGACTTCCGCAACGACGTTTCCATCATGGCCACCGTCATGAGCATGGACCGGGACTGCTCCCCCGAGATCGCGGCTCTGATCGGCACCTCCGCGGCTCTGGCTATTTCCGACATTCCTTGGAACGGCCCCGTGGCCGCTCTGAAGGTGGGCCTTGTGGACGGCAAGCTGGTCTTCAACCCCAACAACGAGCAGGGCAAGGTCAGCGATCTGGACGTAACCGTGGTTTCCACCGGCGAGAAGGTCGTCATGATTGAAGCCGGCGCCAACGAGGTGGACAACGACACCATGTACGCCGCCATTAAGGCCGCCCACGAGGAAAACCAGAAGCAGATCGCCCTGATTAACCAGATGGTTTCTGAAATCGGCAAGGCCAAGTTTGAATATCCCCATGCTGATTTCAATCAGGAGCTGTTCGACAAGATCGTTGCCGCCACTATGGACGACGCCAAGGCCGCCATGGACACCGACGACAAGAACGTTCGCGAGACTCGCTGGAACGCTCTGATCGAGAAGTGGCACGAGCTGTTCCTCGAAGAATATCCCACCATGGATCAGTATCTGGATGAGATCACCTATAAGTTCCAGAAGAAGATTGTCAAGGCATGGCTGCTGGAAGGCCACCGTGTGGACGGCCGGCAGAAGAACGAGATCCGTCCTCTGGGCGCGGAGGTTGGCCTTCTGCCCCGGGTTCACGGCTCCGGCCTGTTCACTCGCGGCCAGACGCAGGTGCTCTCCGCCTGCACGCTGGACACCCTCTCCGCCAACCAGAAGCTGGACACCATCTGGGAGGAGACGGAAAAGCGCTATATGCACCACTACAACTTCCCTGGCTACTCCGTCGGCGAAGCAAAGACCGCCCGCAGCCCCGGCCGCCGCGAGATCGGCCACGGTGCGCTGGCTGAGCGCGCGCTGGTCCCCGTGCTGCCCTCTGTGGAGGACTTCCCCTATGCCATCCGTGTTGTTTCCGAGGTCGTTTCCTCCAACGGTTCCACCTCTCAGGGTTCCATCTGCGGCTCCACGCTGGCTCTGATGGACGCGGGCGTACCCATCAAGGCTCCCGTGGCAGGCATCTCCTGCGGCCTGATTCAGGACGACAACGGCGGCGTCACCACCCTTATCGACATTCCAGGGGTGGGGGAGT
>ERZ781272.820-NODE-820-length-15575-cov-4.950000_pt1 | contig 15575 bp, 14 predicted proteins | sample MGYA00375850_ERZ781272 | MGnify/ENA primary metagenome ERZ781272 (study PRJEB29790, sample SAMN06051246) | human gut metagenome | host: Homo sapiens | place: USA: Cincinnati, Ohio | collected 2013-06-21 | study: EMG produced TPA metagenomics assembly of the Gut...
CATAACAAACACCCCATTCATTAGATAGTATACCACACTGTCTAACAAATGGGGTACAGTTCATTTTCGCCGACCGTTTTTTTGTATGGCTTTTTGCCATGCCGGAAAACCTAGAGGTGAAGGATGTTTTCATCGATACGACACACGCTATGGATTTTTTCGGTGAATCATTTATCTTAGAATGCGCCTCTGAAAAACAGGAGTGCACGAATGTACAGGCACGTAGCACTGACCGGCACATTTATTGTAAGAATTCTGTTTTCCAGGGAAAACAATGCCCGTGGAGGTTGTAAAAAGCGTGGTTTTGCATTATACTAATAAATGGAAAATGGTTGATACGAAAGCGGGGATACCGATGTCACAGGCACCGGATACCGCTGCGGTCATCGTGGCGGCAGGCTCGGCGAGCAGGATGGGACAAAATAAACAGCTGATGCAACTCAGCGGTTCCTCGGTTATTGTGAGGACGCTATGCGCCTTTGAGCGCTGCAAGGACATTGCGGAGCTTATTGTGGTGGCAAGGACGGAGGATATCGGGGAAATTGTACGGCTTGCCGGACAGTATGGGATCGTCAAGCTCAAGGCTGTTGTCCCCGGCGGAGCAGACCGACGGGAATCTGTGGCCTGCGGGATAAGAGAGGTCTCCGATTCACTGTCCTATGTCGCCATCCACGACGGTGCGCGTCCGTTTATCCTCCCCGCTCTGATTTCCCGGTGCATCGCGGATGCAAGGGAATACGGTGCGTCTACATTGGCGGTACAGGTGAAAGACACCATCAAGGTGGCGAAGAATGGATTTATCATTTCCACTCCGGACAGGGAAACCCTCTGGCTGTGCCAGACCCCGCAGGTCTTTTCCCTAGCGCTCTACCAAAAAGCCTGCAAGGCCGCCGGTGCGGCGCAGGTGACCGATGACTGTACGCTCGTCGAACAGCTGGGGCATCGGGTGCACCTCACGCCAGGAGATTACCGCAACATCAAAATCACCACTCCCGAAGACATCACGGTGGCAAACGCCATCGCACAGGATGGGGAATTTCGAATGGAGGAGGGAGATTGAGAATCGGACACGGATATGACGTACACAAGCTCGCCGCAGGGCGAAAGCTCATCATTGGGGGAGTCACGATCCCCCATGAGACCGGCCTGCTTGGGCATTCGGATGCAGATGTGCTGCTGCACGCGGTCATGGATGCCTTGCTCGGCGCCGCGGCACTCGGGGATATTGGCGCTTATTTCCCGGACACCGACCCAAAATACAAAGGCGCGGACAGCATGGCGCTGCTTTGCGAGGTCGTCCGGCTGATCCGGCAGGAAGGATTCACTTTAGGTAATCTCGACTGTACGGTTATCGCCCAGCGCCCGAAGCTCAAAGACTATATCCCGCAGATGAAGGAGAACATCGCGCGCGTATGCGCAGTTTTCCCGTCTCAGGTAAACGTCAAGGCTACGACGGAGGAATGCCTCGGTTTCACCGGGCGCGAGGAAGGCATTAGCGCGCACGCGGTCTGCCTAATCGAGGAATGCCCGCCGCTGAAGTCGAAAGCGCTGTAGTGGATTGGTACCTGCAGAGAAGGTACTAAAATATACATCAAATTTACAAAGGAGTTGTACGATATGCAGATGAAACAACAGCTCGACGAGTATTTTGAAACCCATACCGGAGACATGCTTGCAGACATCGAAAAGCTTGTCTCCATCAACTCGGTTGCCGCTCCGGCTACGAAAACCGCTCCTTTTGGCGAGGGGACGCAAAAGGCGCTCGCCTGCGCGCTGGGTTTTGCACAGCGGGACGGCTTCACGGTAAAAAACTTTGAAAACTATGTGGGAACTATCGATTACTTTAGTGACCGGAGAAAAGCTGAGCTTGGCATGCTTGCCCATCTCGATGTTGTGGCGCAGGGCGAAGGCTGGTCGCAGGATCCGTTTACCATGTCTGAACGGGACGGGAAAATCTTCGGCCGGGGCACCGCAGACGACAAGGGCCCGGCCATGGCCGCCTACTATGCGATGAAGGCGGTCAAAGACCTCGGGATTCCCCTTAAGAAAAACGTCCGCCTGATTCTTGGCACGGACGAGGAGTGCGGCAGCAGCGACCTCCGTTACTACTTTGCCAAAGAATCCGCCCCGAAGCATGTCTTTTCTCCGGATGCGGATTACCCCCTTATCAACATTGAAAAGGGCAGGCTGAGAAACGATTTTACCGCCGAATATCCGGAGGAAACCGCTCTTCCGCGCATCAAGAGCATTCAGGGCGGGCACACCGCCAATGTCGTTCCCCGGGACGCCGAGGCGGTCATTGAGGGAATCAGCGCGGAGGATACCGCCAAGTACTGCAAAGAGGCACAGGCCCGCACCGGTGTGAAATTCACCGTCTCGGAGCAAGGGGACGGCGTCTGCATCCATGCACTCGGCGAGGGATCACACGCGGCGATGCCGGAGGGCGGCAACAACGCGGTCACCGGAATTCTCGATTTGCTCTGCTCCATGCCCTTTGCAGGGAGCGAGGGATTTGACAAGCTGTGTGCGGTCAGCAGGATTTTCCCGCACGGCGACTGGCTCGGCAAGGCGGCGGGCATTGCGATGGAGGATGAAATTAGCCACGAACTGACTATCAGCTTTGATATCTTTACCTATTCCCTGACCAGATTCACCGGAACGTTTGACTGCCGTTCTCCGCTGTGTGCAAACGACGAAAACGTGCGAGACGTCCTGATTAAAAAATTTGCAGACGCGGGAATCTTCCTGAGCGACAAACCGATGATAAAGCCTCATCATGTGAGTGAAAACGATCCGTTTGTAAAGACGCTGCTGAAATGCTATGAGGATTACACTGGCAGGGAGGGCTACTGTATGGCCATCGGCGGGGGTACGTATGTGCACTCGATTGAAGGGGGCGTGGCATTCGGCTGCTCGATGCCGGAGACAGAAAACCGGATGCACGGCCCGGATGAGTTCGCAGTCATCGAGGAGCTAGTGGTGAGCGCAAAAATCTTCGCGCAGGTCATTGTCAATCTCTGCGGTGAATAAATCTCGGGGGGGGTTAACACGGGGCCTGCCGGCGGGCAGGGCGATTTTTAATAGACAGGCGCCTGGGATACGGCCCTTATAAACAGCCTGCCGAAAGGATGAAATAGATGGAAAAAATGAGACTTGCCGTCCCCGCATTATTTGGGCTTGAGAGCGTTGTGGCGAGAGAACTGCGCTTTTTGGACTGCGAAGATGTGCAGGCGGAAAACGGGAGAGTGCTGTTTTCGGGCGGATGGGAGGACATGGCGCGCGCCAATTTGAACCTGCGAAGCGGGGAACGTGTACAGGTGCTGCTCGCAAGGTTCCACGCCGAAACCTTTGATGAGCTGTTCGAGGGCGTGAAGCGGATTCCGCTGGAGGAATTTATCGGGAAGGATGAGGCGTTCCCCGTTAAGGGCTGGTCGCTGGGTTCCAAGCTCCACAGCATACCCGACTGCCAGAAAATCATCAAAAAAGCCGCAGTCGAGCGGTTAAAATCCCGGTACCGCGTCTCCTGGTTTGAAGAGACCGGGGCCACGGTGCAGCTTCAGTTTTCCATCCACAAGGATGAAGTCACGGTTTTGCTCGACACCTCGGGTGCGGGCCTGCACAAACGGGGCTACCGGAAAAACTCCAACGAGGCCCCGATCAAGGAGACGCTTGCCGCTGGCATCATCAGTCTGGCAAGAGTACGTTCGGACACCGTGTTCTGTGACCCGATGTGCGGCTCCGGAACCTTTTTGATTGAAGCGGCGCTCTATGCGATGCATATCGCGCCAGGCATCAACCGGAGATTTGCCTGTGAGAAATGGGGCGTGTTCCCAGCCGTGGCAATGAGCCGGGCCCGCGAGGAGGCGCTTGCAAATATCCGGCGGGACGCGGATTTCCGTGCTTATGGCTTCGATGTGAGCGAGCAGGCGGTCGCCCTTAGCCGGGGGAACGCGAAAAAAGCGGGAGTTGCCTCCCGTATTCGGATAAAGCAACAGGATATTCGGGAATTTTCGCTGGATGCGTTAAACACCGACCGCGCGATTATCGTGTGTAATCCTCCCTATGGCGAGCGGATGCTCGAGCTGAAAGCCGCGCAGGAAATCTACCGTGAGATGGGCGTGGTGATGGAAAAGCAGGATGGGTTCCATTATTTCATCATCACCCCGGATGAACGGTTTGAACAGGTATTCGGCCGAAAAGCGGACAAACGCCGCAAGCTGTATAATGGCATGATCAAATGCCAGCTGTACCAGTACTTTAAATAAACAATTGGGGATGGGACCCACCGGTTCCATCCCCGATTTTTCTTACAGGGCAAGGCTGTGGCTTTGCAGATTGATAGGATTGGGGTTCCGCCCCTACCCGGTAGTTTTAAGTCGCCCTTGCACGACGGTGAACCGCGCTGCGGGCAAGCCCTGCATCAAAGGAACTTGAAACGATAAAAGACTGCAAAGAAAAACCCACCGATGATTCCATGCACATCGATGGGTTTATTTGATTTCCTGTTCAAGCTCATCAAATTCCCTGGTACAAAAAATTCGCCTAGTGTAATACCAAAACCATCACAGAGCTGAACAAACCCTGAGAACTCTGATTTCCCAGGGCTTTCCCCAATTTCTCGCAGGCGGCGCGCTCGGCTTCGACACCCTTGCCGCACAGACTGTTTTGCGCCTGAAAAGGGAGTTTCCCCAAATCAGGCTTGTTCTCGTCCTGCCCTGCCGGGAGCAGGACAAATATTGGAAACCCGATCGGCAAAGTTACCGGGAAATTCTCCGCCGCGCAGAAAAAGCCGTGTTCCTCTCTTCCCATTATTCCAGCGGCTGACCGAGACTTTTCCTTCTTCCACCTGTCAATTGCGGTAGACGGTCCCAAGCAAGTTTTAGGTTCCTTATTCGGAACGATATCTGCCAATTTCAGCCAAAAAATAGAGCATCTTTCCCATTCGGACAAGCCGCCTTTTCGCCAACAGACCGGCGGTAATTTTTCTCTGGTTTCCACTCCCGGCAAAGGGACAAGGGCAGAGGGGGTACTTTGTACTGGGCATATCGACTGTCCGCCGAAGCGCCCTGCGAAACTGCGGCGTCATTGACCCGGAGAACATTCAGGAATACATCGCACGGGACGGTTACCAGGCACTGGCAAAATGCTGACCGAGTACACCCCAGAGCAGGTCATCCAGATTGTCAAGGAATCCGGCTTAAGAGGGCGCGGCGGCGCAGGCTTCCCGACCGGTGTAAAGTGGAGCTTTGCTGCTGCCAATCAGGCAGACCAGAAATACGTCTGCTGCAACGCGGATGAGGGCGACCCCGGCGCGTTCATGGACCGTTCCATCCTGGAGGGTGATCCGAACGTCGTCATTGAGGCAATGGCGATTGCAGGCTATGCCATCGGCGCGACCCAGGGCTATGTTTATGTCCGTGCGGAGTACCCGATTGCCGTTCAGCGTCTGCAAAAAGCGCTGGATCAGGCCAGAGAAATCGGCATGCTCGGAAAGGATATTCTCGGTTCCGGCTTAGATTTTGATATTGATATCCGGTTGGGCTCAGGCGCATTTGTCTGCGGTGAGGAAACCGCTTTGATGACCTCCATCGAGGGCAAACGCGGCGAGCCGAGACCCCGTCCGCCGTTCCCGGCAGTCAAGCGACTGTTCGGCAAGCCGACCATCCTAAACAACGTCGAAACCTACGCAAATGTCCCGCAGATTATCCTACACGGACCCGAGCGGTTCAATTCGGTCGGGACCGAGAAATCCAAGGGTACCAATGTCTTTGCGCTCGGCGGCAAAATCCATAACACCGGCCTCGTCGAGGTTCCGATGGGCACCACCCTGCGTGAAATCGTCGAGGAAATCGGCGGCGGAATCCCCAACGGCAAGAAATTTAAGGCGGCACAGACCGGCGGCCCGTCCGGCGGCTGTATCCCGGAATCCTTCTTTGATATTGAAATCGACTATGACAACCTGCTCTCCATCGGCTCGATGATGGGCTTCGGCGGACTCATCGTCATGGACGAGGACACCTGCATGGTCGATATCGCAAATTTCTTCCTGGAATTTACCGTAGAGGAATCCTGCGGGAAATGTACCCCTTGCCGTATCGGTACCAAGCGGCTGCTTGAGATTCTCGACAAAATCACCAGGGGCAACGGCGAGATGGAAGATCTCGACAAGCTGGAAGAGCTGTGCTATTACATCAAGGAAAACGCGCTGTGCGGCCTTGGACAGACCGCGCCGACCCCGGTGCTCCCCCCCCTGCGCTATCACAAAGTTGCGGACGCTCCCCAGCTGGATCGGCTGGCCGCCGCCGTTAACGCATCCGCCCGGGCAGGCCATGACTTCGATAAAGTGGTAATTCTTCTTTCCGTCGCGGACGTCCTCCAGGACTTTCTTCACGTTGGCAAGGCCGGAGACGAGCCACGTTGACGGTCATGTGGAGAATTTCATGCGCCTTGTGGCTGCCCGGCTCGCCGAAATAAGAAGCATACAGTTCCTTGACGACGGGGTTCTCATGAGATTTTCTCAGCGGAAGATTGCGGTCCTCTTCATAGAGCGCCGCTGCGCGCAGGCCCTTGAGGTTCCTTTTTATGGAGGTCCTCTAGTCATTAGCTTTGCAGCCCGCCTTTTACCAAATATAGCAGAAAAGAAATCATAGAGGGGGATCGGCTCCGCCGGGGTATCGTTGCGTTTCCTATTTCATGATTTTATGATATGATGTCATTGGACAGTAACTTGAGATGCCGGAGGCGGTGATAGTATGAATAAGAAGGGGATTTCGACTGGGAGATTGATTCGCCCGCTCCTGATTACAATCCTTTTGATCTGTTTATTTGTGAAAACACCAAATGGAAAAATTGTTCTGATTCCATTCCTGGTCTGCAGTTTTGCTTCGTTGGGAAAAAATATCGCTACGATTGTGGAAAAACCGGATTACAGTAAGATATTTGATAAAATATTTATCGGGAGTTTTTTGGCATTCTGGTTTGGCATTTTGATTTATTGGTGCTATGTGAGTATCAAGAGGAAAGATTATGTCTTGCCTTTGTTTTCGATCCCCTTTTGGATTGTTGGAATAGCTATCGTGAAAAAGAGCTTTTTCACGACAAAAAAAGATTCAAAACATCGAAAAGAAAAGTGAAATTTAATTTTAGAATTATCGGGGGCAGTATACTTGTCCTGATCATATTTCTAATGGGTGTCTTACTCCTGTTTTTTGGAATCAAGGATACCTATGTATTTAATCAAGAGACAAAACATTATATTGCAACAAACGGGTACTATCTGGATTATGAAGTTTCTGACAACGATCAGGATGGAACACTCTATAAACTGACCTATCGTTACGAAGCGGATGGGCAGGAATATTTGATTACAACAGACTATGGCACAAATTACATTCCCCCGCAAAACAGTATCCGGGAAGTGCGGTATAACCCGGATAATCCGGAAAAAGCTGTTCTTGTGGGGACGAATCGCAATAACATATTCATATTTATGGGTGTATTCTTTCTTCTGGGTTCCCTTACATTTGTACTTGGGGCACTTACTGTATTGGGCTATTTTGACAGATTTAAAATTGACGTCATTGGAACTTATATCGGAGCAAAACTTGTAATTGTAGGAATCGGCATTCTCTTATTTCAAAATGGAACGACTATGTCCCTTCTCGAAACGGTAAAATCGTTTGGGTTGTGGACCCTGATCCCGCTGATGTTTATCGCGGTGGGAATCCTGCTGCTTGTGAGAAGCCTGTTTTCGAAAAAGAGGAGAAAGCAGCGAGAAAAAACCAAACAATAAAAATTGATATGTGTTATTATATTTTCCAAACTGCATTTTTTTGTCATGAAACTGGTCATCTGACAGTGAAAGCAAGGAAAAAACATCCCCGAATCCATCGGATACGGGGATGTTTTCAGGAGAATTTTATTCTCTGGTCAGATAGTCATAGGCAAACTGGACATGGAGCGAAGCTCCGACAATCATCCCGCGCTCGTCACAGTCAAACTTGGAGTGATGGTTCGGGTAGATGTACTTGTTGTCCGGGGTATTGGTGCCGATGTTGGCAAACGCACCCGGGCACTTGGTCAGGTAGTAGGCGAAATCCTCGGAGCCGGTGGTCGGCGGAAGCGGATGGTCAGCCTCCTTGCCGAACAGGGTAATGAGCGCGTTCTTTGCAATTGCGGTAATCTCCGGGTCGTTGACGACCGAATCGGTGATGCACTCGGAATTCACCGTCGCGGTGACCCCATAGGCGGCGCAGGTCTCGATGAAAATTCGGCGGGTCCACTCCTCCACCTTGGCGTTGATGGCGGGATTAAAGGTGCGGCAGGTGCCTTCCAGGTGCATGGTATCCTTCCCTGTTTTCGGGTCGATTCCGCCGTGGATATCGCACATGGAAAAGACGAACATCTCCTCCGGCGGGGTTTCCCGGCTGGAAAGCGTCTGCATATCGAGCAGAGCGGCACAGGCGGCCGGCACGACATTCGAGCTTTCAGCACTGTCTGAAACAAGGTCAATCAGAAACGTGCGGGAGGAGGAGTGGCGCACACCTGGCTCGATGTCCACCTCGCCAACAGGCAGCCCGATGTGTTCGTGTTCACCGAACACACAGTCCACATCGTCGAGGAATCCGTTTTCCACAATCTGTTTTGCGCCCCGGCAGGACTCCTCTGCGGGCTGGAACAGCAGCTTGACCGTGCCGGGAAAGCTGTCCTTTATCTGGTTTAACGCCCTCGCCGCGGCAAGAAGTTGGGTTGCATGCCCGTCGTGGCCGCATGCGTGCATTGCCTTGCCGGTGGGGCAGGCAAAGGGTAGCCCGGTTTCCTCCGGCATGGCAAGCGCGTCAATGTCGCCGCGCAGGGCGACTGTTTTCCCCGGCCCTCTCCCATGGATGGTGGCGATGACCGCATGAAAAGGGGTCACAACATGTTCGATGCCGGATTTGGTCAGTTCCTCCGAGATGCGGGCAGCGGTGCGGATTTCCTCTCCGCTCGGCTCCGCATGCTGGTGCAGGTCGCGGCGGAAAGCGACCATTTCCTCAAACTGGTCGGTAATGAGCTTTTTGATGTCCATCCTCTGTTCCCCTCCCCTATTCCAAACACAAGTCAAGTGTTGTGCGGTAAGCGGCCGCGGTGTGGGAAATACCGGCTTTGAGCTTTTCAAGTGTCTGCTCGCTACCGTAGCTGATTTGACCCGCAACTATCGCATCGTTTGGAATGACATTGAACTTGGTGCCAGTATCCATCCGGGTGAAGGAGACAAGCGCGTCTCCGGTTCTCTGCGCCAGTATCTGCAAATCGCGGACAACAGCACTTGCTGCGACGATCGGGTCAATGGTGACGGCGGGGATGGCCCCGTGCCCGCCCTTTCCGGTGACGGTCAGGGTGAAATGTTTTGTGGTCATGAAAATCCTCCTTTATTTGTCTGTAACGATAGGGTTACTGCAAAGGGTTATATTCTCAGCGGTTCAATGCGCTCGGTATCTAGGATATCGAACGTACCGCGGTGGACACGGATAATATTCTGGTTTTCCAGAATCCGCAGCTCCTTGCACAGGGCAGGGCGGGAAATGCCGAGGTAGCGCGCCATATTTTCCCGGCTCAGCGGCGGATTCAGATGGGAAGTGCCCTCGCGTTCCATCAGCGAGTAAAGATACCAGATAATCCGCTGACGCGCAGCCGGGTTGGAAAGCAGGTGAACCTTGTCGCGCAAAACGGAGATTTTGCGGCTCATCATGGTAAACAGGTTGTTGAGGATCGTCTCCTGTTCCTCATACCGCCCGTTAAACAGTTCGGAAAAGTCTTCCCCCCGGATAACCATAACCCTGCAGTCAGTCTCCGCCTTGCAGGAGATGTCAAAATGGGAGCGGGAGGAAAAGTAAGAAGTATCCCCGGTCAGCTCCCCGGAGCTTATCTGTACCACAAGGTGGGGGTGCGAATCACACCGTTCAAACAACAGCGAGAGGGTGCCGTCGAGCACAAGGTAAAGCTTTCCCTCGGTGTCGCCTCTCCGATACAGGTATTCCGCCGCCGGGACATGGATGAACTTCGCATGGGAAAGCTGAACAAACCGGCTGACCTCCACAGTAGAAAGGCGCTCAAACAGCGGCAGTGTACGCAAAAACGAGGAGCTTGCCGCAGCTGCCGCAGGAAAACGCCGAATTTTCGCGGAGGCCCTCTCCGGATTCTTCTCTTTGGGAGGGGCAAAGGCGTCCTTGTCCAAAATTTTGATTTCCCCTTTGCGCACTTCAATCAGACCTTCCTTTTGCATACCGGAGAGCCCGCGGGAAAGCGCTTCCCTGGAAATCCCAAGGTAATTGGCAAGCTGGGAGCGGGTATAGCCGGGGTAAGCCGATTCCTCCTGCGACAGGGTGGAGAGATATTTCACAATGCGTTCACGTACCGTCAGGGATTTCAGGCAGGAAATTTTCTGGTACAAAAAGGCTGCCTTGTCCTCCGTAATGCGCAGGAAATTGAGCAAAACACGGGTGTGCAGGCTCCTTCCGGTGCCGTTGGACGCATGAAAAAAAGAAACAGGGATGCGCATGAGTACCGTATCCGTGACCGCGCGGTAGGAATAGGGGATGTGGCGAATGCCGCTGAACGCGAGGACAATGCCGAAGATGCTCCCTGCGCGGAGAATGCGCAATTGGTGCTCAAGTACCGTGTCGCGCAGCAAAGCGAGGGAGATTTCCCCGCTCACAATCAGATAGACACAGCCGAGACTGCCCGGCCGGTCCAGGTCATCATGGTAAATGGTCTGCCCGGCGGCGTAGCTTTTGATACTGTATCCCAGCTCGGAGAGAACGGTCAGGATTTCGAGTTCGGAAAATCCATCGAACAGGGTACAGTTTTTGATAGTGGAAAATACCTCAGTCATGGTGAATCCCTCGGTTTGTCATTAGAATCACAGATTAAAATCATCAAAAGATGATAAAATGTAGCGGAACCATCCCATAAATACGGAAACGTCCGGAAATAATAACAAAGTACGGACGCATCTGTGAGGAATGATTGTACAAAACAGAAATCGCTGCATGTCATCAGAATCACAGAATTCTGTATCCAATTATACTACAATTTATATGGGCAGTAAATGCCCTGGGAACATTTTGCGTGAACACCTGCATGCGGACATGGTGGAAAAAGAACCCGCTTGTGTTGCGGCAAAGAAATACTTTTGCCGGTTATCTAAGGCTGTGCGAGTGAATTTCGTGAGTGCAGGCATAAACGAGAATACGGCTCTGCCGGAACGCAACCTGGCGGGGCCTAAATTTGTGGGAAAAAGGAAGGGGAACGAGAATGCTGTCTTATGGATTTTTTCTCGATTTGGCGATAATCCTGCTGCTGACCAAGCTGCTGGGGCTGCTGACCAAAAGAATCAGCCTACCGCAGGTGGTCGGTGCTATTTTTGCGGGACTGCTAATCGGGCCAAGCTGTTTCAACATCGTGCATGAGAGCGATTTTATTGCAAAAATGGCGGAAATCGGCGTCATCATGCTCATGTTTACTGCGGGGCTTGAAACGGATTTGCAGGAGCTGAAGAAAACAGGCTTAGCAGCGTTTGTCATTGCAGTCGCGGGAGTTGTGGTCTCCCTGGGGGGCGGCTGGCTGGTTTACAGCCTGTTTTACGGGTTTTCTCCGGTGGGAAGCCCGGAATTTATCGAAAGCATTTTTGTCGGTGTTATCCTCACTGCAACTTCGGTCAGCATCACGGTGGAGACGCTCAGGGAGCTCGGAAAACTCAAAGGGCGCGTTGGAACGGCTATCCTGGGTGCCGCCATTATTGACGATATCATCGGCATTGTGGTGCTCACCTTTGTCATCGGAATGAAGGACAGCTCTGCCGGCAGCCCGCTTCAGGTGATCATCAGCACGGTTTGCTTTTTTATCTTTGTGCTGCTCATCGGGTTCGGCGCACATATCCTGTTTCAAAAGCTGGAAAAAAACAAGATCGAGCGGCGCCGTATTCCAATTCTGGGGCTGGTGTTCTGTCTGCTGCTGTCCTATGTGGCGGAGCATTTCTTCGGTGTGGCTGATATTACCGGTGCATTCTTTGCGGGTATCATCCTGTGCAACATCCGCTCCACCAGCTACATTGTTCGTAAAATTGACGTCACCTCTTATATGATTTTCGGGCCCATCTTTTTTGCAAGCATCGGCATCAACACCAACCTGCGGGAAGTCGGCATTGACATGCTGTGGTTTACGATTATTCTCACGGCTGTGGGTCTGCTGACCAAGATACTTGGCTGCGGGCTTGCGGCAAAGCCGTTCCATTTTAATAACAAAGATGCGCTTCGCATCGGCGTCGGCATGATGTCGCGCGGCGAGGTCGCCTTGATTGTTGCACAAAAGGGAGCTAGTGCGGGAATTATCCAGCCTTCCCTGTTTGCGGCGGTCATCGTGCTCGTTATCGTTTCTACAATCGCAACGCCGATTTTCCTCAAACTGCTGTACAAAAACGAGCCGCAGATTCCGGGCGGAGAGGACGGTTCAAACAGCGAATTACAGGTAGTCCGCGATATGGACAGCCAGCTGGAGGAAAACAGCCTCAGCTGATCGGAGAAAGAGAAAAAAGAGAACCATGCAGGCAGAAAGCGTCATATCCTTTTTGGGATACGGCGCTTTCTTTGGTATTGGAAGAGAAAGAGACAGGTTTCCCATGGGTTTTTAATCTGTTTTTAACCACCGGGACAAAAACCAGATTATTCGAGGGAATACGACGGAAAATGCGCTTTTTTTCCAAATCAAAAGGGTATAATTTACAATTGGTTCCTTGCGTTTTCTAAAAGAATAAACTACACTGAAAACCGAAAAAATGAACTTCGAGGTACCAGTATGAAAAAAATACTGAAAATCGGGCTGCCGGTTCTGGCAACGGGCTGTATCCTTTTCATTGTCTACGCGGTGGGTGGCTTGTATCCGTTTGGAGACTTTTCCATTGCGTGGGGAGACATGACCCAGCAGGTAATCCCTCTGCTCAATGAGCTGCGGGACATGCTGCTTGGCAAAACGGGATTTTTGCTCAGTCAGCAAAATGCCGGCGGAATGAATTTTTGGGGCGTGTTTTTGTTTTTCATCGCAAGCCCCTTTTCCCTGCTGACTGTCTTTGTTGACAAGGCCGACATGATGGTATTTATGAATATCCTGGTTTTACTCAAGATGATGGTATGCGCGATGACAGCCTCCCTCTTCTTTGACCGGGTGTTTCCAAAGCTTGAAACCGGGTTTACCACAGCGCTTTCCGTGGCCTATGCCTTTTGTGGGTATGTCATGCTGTTTTACCAGAATGTCATCTGGTTGGACATGATGTATCTGTTTCCCCTGCTGCTGCTTTCTTTGAGATATTTGACGAGGACTGGGCGCTTTTGGCCTTATACGATGTGCCTTGCAGGGATGATTGTCATCCATTTCTATCTCAGCTATATGGTGCTCGCCTTTTTGGTGCTGTGCAGCTGCTTGTGGATTTATTTTCACAGCAGGGAGGATGGAATCTCGGGCCGGGTGGTCTCCTTGGGATTGGGAACCATCTGTGCCGGGCTGTGCACAGCGGTTGTCTGGCTGCCCTCTTTGCTCCAATATTTTGGCTCCGCCCGGGGGGAAAACCTGTTTGTCAGCCTTTCCCAGGGGGATTTTCTCACCCGGACGGATACCATCGGCATGCTGCTTTTGTGTACTTCCTGCTTGGTTCCAGTCTTTTTATATCGGGTATGCTGTACCGCCTTTGGATTGGAACGCAGCCTGGATTTTAAAGTAATCCTCTTTTCCTTTTTGCTGCTTCTCATCCCGATTATCATCGAGCCTATCAACAAAATGTGGCATACCGGGAGCTATCAGGCGTTTCCAGGACGGTACGGCTATATCACCGTGTTCCTAGGGCTCATCCTGCTTGCTGATACGTTGGCAAAGCGTCCTGCGCTCGAGTCCGGTCATTCGAAGAAATGGGCGGTTTTTGCAGGGTTTGCCTTCCTGGCACTTTCGCTGGCGGCAGTCATTACCCTGCTTTCCCAGCATAAGCGGGAATTGACCCCCTATGTGCGTACTCTGTGGGGGTCGAGCCAATCCCTTTCGCTGTTTTTGCTCTTTGCATTGCTGATGGCGGGCGGATATGTCGCCTGCTACCTGATGTACCGCGGCGGGGCGCTGACCAGGCGGACGCTCTGTCTGTTTTTCTGCCTGCTCGTGACTGTGGAGAGCGTCTTTTACTCGATGACGTTTTTCCCGCAGCGGCAGGATTTTAGCTACCGCAGCGTCATGGACCTGGAGGATAGGATTTCGGACGACAGCTTCTACCGGGTAAAAAACCAGGAGAAGAACTACGACGTGAACCTCACAGGCGCGCTCGGCTACCCGACCTTAAACCACTATACCTCCCTGACCTCGGAGTATTTCATGTCCGGGATCAAAAAGCTCGGTTACTCCTCCTACTGGATGGAGGTAAGTTCCATCGGGGGCACACTGTTCAGCGACGCCCTGCTTCAAAACAAATATACCATTGAAAAAAAGGACGTATTAACCGAATCGGATGCGGTTTATTCCAATGGAATCTATCAAATCACGAAAAACGCCCTTTCCCTACCTCTTGGTATTATCACACATTCGGATTTAAGCGGGCAGGAATCCCTGCCGATGATCCAGCGGCCCTATGTCAACGAACAAGTATTCCAGGCATTGTTTGGAACACAGGAAACCCTGTTTTCTGAGTACCGCCCAAACTATGTATCCGGCGTGGATATGTACTATGACGGCAATTATCATCTTACTCGCACGGGAGAAGAGAATGGGGTGCTCGAGTATATCCTGCCCGCCACTGAGAAGGAACGCACCGTCTATTTCGACTGTTTCGGTTCCACAAGCAATGCGCTCAGGCAGGCCTATTACGGGTCGTTTGAAGTACTGGTAAACGGGACACCGGTCACCGGAAAATACCCGAGCCAGAGCTCAAACGGTCTGCTCACCCTAAAAGAGAACACCAAAGAGGAACTCTTTATCACTGTGCGGGTGCTGAAAGATGTGGACGTCTGCTCGTTTGGCGTCTATTCGATGGACGACGGCCGGGTGGAACAGGCGGTATCCTCCGCCGCGACGGCAAATTTAAACGTACAAAACGGGAGAATCACCGGCACAGCGGATGCCACGGAGGGGGATACCCTGTTTTTGAGCCTCCCATACGATAAAGGCTATACCATAAAGGTAAACGGGGAGGTGCGGGAGTACTCCCGCGTGTTCGACACCTTTCTGGCCGTACCGCTCGAGGCCGGGGAAAATCAGATTTCCATCACCTACCTGCCGCCGGGATTCCGCACGGGCCTGCTCCTCTCTGGATTTGGCGTGCTGCTCACTGCCGCGCTTGTCCTGCTCCGGCGACGGGGTAAATTGCAGCTTGCCTTCCTCCAAAAACCGGCTATTATCGTGCTCTCCGTGCTGGGAGGGGCGGTATTCGCCCTGCTCTACCTGATGCCGGTCATCGTGTATCTGATTGCACAGCTTCGTTAGTTGAGATTCCAAGCCCTCCCGCTCAAGCTGAACAGGACCAGTAAAAATGGACAATGGACAAAAGCCCCCTGATGTAGGAAAAT
>ERZ781272.821-NODE-821-length-15544-cov-3.671444_pt1 | contig 15544 bp, 8 predicted proteins | sample MGYA00375850_ERZ781272 | MGnify/ENA primary metagenome ERZ781272 (study PRJEB29790, sample SAMN06051246) | human gut metagenome | host: Homo sapiens | place: USA: Cincinnati, Ohio | collected 2013-06-21 | study: EMG produced TPA metagenomics assembly of the Gut...
GAGTGCTGCCCGTTGGCCCCCAGCCCGATCAGCACCTCCCCCTCGCCCCCCGCCGCGGGATCGAGCATCTTCGAGCGGTCGACCACGCCCACGCAGAAACCGGACAGGTCATAGTCGTCCGGGTCCATGACGCCGGGGTGCTCGGCCATCTCGCCGCCGATGAGCGCGCAGCCGGCCTGCTTGCAGCCCTCGCCGATGCCCGCCACGATCTCGGCCACGTTCTCGGCCTTCAGCTTGCCGATGGCCACGTAGTCGAGGAAGAACAAAGGCTCGGCGCCGGTGGCCAGGATGTCGTTGGCGCACATGGCCACCAGATCGATGCCCACCGTGTCGTGCTTGCCGGCCATCTGGGCCACCTTGAGCTTCGTACCCACGCCGTCGGTGCCGCTGACCAGCAGCGGATCGTCCATGTCCTTGGCGGCCGCGATGGAGAACAGGCCGCCGAAGCCGCCGATGTCGCCCACCACCTCGGGACGGTACGTGTCGTGCACGACGCCCTTGATGGCTTCGACGGCGCGCGCGCCCTCGGCCGTGTCCACGCCCGCCTGCGCGTAGGTCACCGCGTCCTCGTCCATCCAGCTGGGCATGTGCGGGCCGTCGTCGGTCTGCGCTGCGTTCACGGTTACTCTCTCGGTCATCTCTGCTCCTTGTGCCGTATCGTCCATGTCGGGGCGGTTCCCCCTGTCATGCTGCTATCGCGTGCGAGGGCGCGCCTTGTCGGCCGCGCCTTCGCCGTAAGTCTCTTCGAAATCCTTCTTCGTGAGGAAGCTCTTCTTGGCCACCGAATCGGGGATGGCCACCGGGTAGTCGCCGGTGAAGCATGCGTCGCAGAACCCCTGGCGGCGCGCATCGGGCACGGAGGCGCGCAGGCCCTCGAGCGAGATGAAGGCCAGCGAGTCCGAGCCGATCCACGCGTTCATCTCGTCCAGATCCATGTTCGCGGCGATCAGCTGGTCGCGCGTGTCGGTGTCGATGCCGTAAAAGCACGGCCACAGCACCTCGGGGCTCACGATGCGAAGATGCACCTCGGCCGCGCCCGCATCGCGCAGCATCTGCACGAGCTTCTTGCTGGTGTTGCCGCGCACGATGCTGTCGTCGATGACCACGAGGCGCTTGCCCTCGATCACCGAGCGCAGCGGGTTCAGCTTCAAACGGATGCCCAGCTGGCGCATGGCCTGGGTGGGCTCGATGAACGTGCGTCCCACGTAGCGGTTCTTCACGATGCCGTCGGCGTACGGGATGCCGCTCTCAAACGCGTAGCCCATGGCCGACGGCACGCCCGAGTCGGGCACGCCCAGCACGAGGTCGGCCTCCACGGGCGCCTCCTGCGCCAGAATGCGCCCCATGTTGCGCCGCGCCTGGTACACGCTCTGGCCGTCGATCACGCTGTCGGGGCGCGCGAAGTACACGTACTCGAAGATGCACGCCGCCGACCTGCGGGCGGCAACGCCCTGCTCGGCGTGCATGCCGTCGCGGTTGAAGCGCACGATCTCGCCCGGTTCGACGTCGCGCACGTACTGCGCGCCCACGATGTCGAGCCCGCACGTCTCGCTGGACACCGCCCAGCCGCGGCCGTCGGGCAGCTCGCCGATGCACAGCGGGCGGATACCGTTGGGGTCGCGGAACGCGTACAGCGAATCGGGGCTGGCCAGCACCATGGCGTAGGCGCCCGACAGCTCCTCCATAGCGCGGCGGATGCCGTTGCGCAAGTGGTGCGTTTCCTGGGTCACCCGGCCGATTGCCTTCGCCGCCACCTCGCTGTCGGTGCCGGAACGGAACTGCACGCCCTCGTCGACGAGACGGGCGCGCAAGGCGTTCGTGTTGACGAGCGTGCCGTTGTGCGCCAGCGCGATCAGCACGTCGTCGATGGCCGAGATGTGCGGCTGCGCAGCCTCCCACGACGCGGCGCCGCCGCTCGTGGAGTAGCGCGCGTGGCCCACGGCCACGAAGCCCTCGAGCGCGGCCAGGCTTGCTTCGTCGAACACCTGGGTCACAAGGCCGAGGTCTTTCGACACCATGACCGTCGCACCGTCGCCCACGGCGATGCCGGCGCTCTCCTGACCGCGATGCTGCAGCGCTTGCAAGCCGAAGCACGTCATGCGCGCCACGTCTTCGCCGGGAGCGAACACGCCGAACACGGCGCACTCCTCTTCGAGGCGGTCGGGGCGCTCGCCCGGCAGGATGGACGTGCTCATGAAGCGATCTCCTGTTCTGCGGAATCGATGGCCGCGACGGCATCGGGGTCGATGACGTCACCGTCGCCCTCGCCCACCGTGCTGGCCTTCACGTACGAATACAGCACGTAACGCCCGTCCGACGGCAGATTGTCGCACGTGGCGAGGGCGAAGGTGTGTTTGATATCGGAAGCAGCAGGTATGTCGGAAGCGGGCACCACCGATCGGTCGATCTTGTCCTGCACGTAGGCCACGCGTTCGTCCTCATCGGCGAACCGCGTCTGTGCCAACGGATCGTCGGCCGCCACATGCACGAGCGCGAACGTGCTCAGCTCGTAGTTGCCCTCAGGCGTGAGGATGTACACCGTGCGATGGTCGTTGAACTGGGCGGCATCGCTGAAATCGGCGACGCAGGCGAACATCGAGCCGTCGTTCAGATGATGGCCGTAGATGATGTTGTTCGGGTCGGAGAAGTCGGAGCTGTTCTCGGCCGCCAGAAAGATGGCGCCGAACGTGGCGATCCAGCCTTCCGATCCCTTGAAGTCGTGCGTAAGGTACTTCTCGTCGTCGGCCGCTTGCACGATGGGGTAGTTCACCACGGTGCCGGGAATGTAGATCCACCCCACCGTGTCGGGATTGATGGCCTTGAGCGCATCCCAGTCCACCGTGAAGTCGGCGAGCGACGTGGCCGACAGATCGTCGGGCGGCGTGAAACCCTCCCGCGCGACATCGTTATAGGTTTGCTGACCCTGCCAGTAACTGAAGCCGATGGCACCGAGCGCGGCCAGCGCCACGACGAACACCACGAGCGCGATCCAGAACACCACGCGCCACGGCCCGCTCTTCTTCCGAGGCCGTCCGGAACCGGGCTGCTGATAGGTCGGTTGCTGTCGATACGGGTAGCCTCCGCCTCCAGCCGATCTGCGCTGGGCAGGCTGAGCGGAGCGGTAGGCGGCATGCTGCGCGGTGGCCGGCCGGTAGGCGCCCGGTTGCGCCCCTGCCCGCACGTCGGGCGCGGCGCCCCTCGGCACGCGCTGCTGCGCAGGTCGCCCGCTTGGAGCAGGGCCGGGATGCTGTCGGTACTCGGACATGTTCACCTTTCGGGATGATCTTCAAACGGCGGAACCCCGCCGTCGCCAGACCGTTACCATAATAAACAAACGCCCCCATGATGGGGGCGCGATGTTCGCAAAAACGCAATTTTCACGATAGGGACCGCTGTTCGCCGAAGCGGCTACTTCTTCATCTCGTCGATGAAGCCTTTCGCGATGAAGCCGACGATGACGAGGACGATGATCGCGACGATGACCCAGATAGCCTCCATGGGCACGGTGATTCCGAACAGAGTCATGACTGTTTACCCCTTTTTTTCGTTCAAGCGCGCGAATGCGCACGGTCGTTTCGAGTACTGCTGCCCATAGTAACGCGATCTCAGTTTTCGCGCAAGCGCGCTTCCAGGGCGTCGTTGATAATTTTGAGCGCCTTGACGCGCGCGTAGCGCTTGTCGTCGCTCTCGAGGATTATCCAGGGGGCGAACGGCGTGCTGGTCAAGCGGAAGATATCCTCGACCGCGGCTTTGTACTGGGGATACTTGTCGCGGTTGCGCCAATCCTCATCGGTGATCTTCCACTGTTTCGCAGGATCTTGCTCGCGGTCGCGAAAGCGTCGCAACTGCTCTTCGGGACTCACGTCAACCCAGAACTTCAGCAGGATGGCGCCCCACCGCACCAGATCGCGCTCGAATTCGTTGATCTCGTCGTACGCCCGCGTCCATTCCGACACCGAAGCGAAACCTTCGACGCGCTCCACGAGCACGCGACCGTACCAGCTGCGGTCGTAGATGCCCACGTGGCCCGCCTTCGGCAGACGCGTCCAATAGCGCCACAGGTGCGGATGCAGCAGCTCGGGCTTCGTGGGGGCGGGACTGGGAAAAATGGTATAGGCGCGGGCGTCGAGCGCTTGGGCCACGCGCTTGATGTTGCCGCCCTTGCCCGCGGCGTCCCAGCCTTCGTACATGATCATGAGCGGGATGCGCTTCTGGTACATCTCCATCTCCAGCCTGTTGAGGCGCTCCTGCTGGGCCTTGAGCTCGACCTTGTACGTCTCGGGGTCGAGCGCGAGCGCGTGGTCGACGCTCTCGAGGCACGGCGGGTCGTCCACCTGACGGAACCTCGAAACGCGCGGAGCGCGGGCGGAAGCAGCGGCTGCGGCGGCTTCCGCCTCCTCGCGCACGCGCGCCTCCTCTTCGGGAGAACGGCCGAACAGGGGCGCTTCATCGAGAGCGCCGGCGGAGTTGGCCTGCGCCTTGGCCGCCGCTACGGCGGCTTCGGCGTCGGGCGCTGCCTCGAACGCGCTCGTAAGCGCGTTCACCAGCGTCTCGGCGATCTGCAGGTTGGCGCGGCGCTTGTCCTCGCCGTTCACGAGATGCCATGGGGCGAACGAGAAGTCGCTGCCCTTCAGCAGGTTGTCGTACAGGCGGTACGCCTCCTCGTAGTTGCCGATGGTGGCCAGCTTGTCCTCGCCCACGCGCCAGCGCGTGGCCGGATCGTCATGCAGGCGCGTGAGGCGCTTCTTCTGCGCCTCCTTCGTGACGTGCACGAAGAACTTGACCACAAGGTAACCGTCGTCGGCTAGCTGCCGCTCGAAATCGGACGCAGAGGTGAGGTAGCGGCGCAGCACGTCGATGTGGCGTTCGTCGCGCGCCTCGGCCATGGCGGCCGCGACGGCTTTCTGGCCCTTGCGCTTGGAGGCTTTCAGGGAGAGCTTGCCGAACTCGGTGTACAGCATGTGCTGAACGGCGGCGGTGTACCAGCCGCGGTCGAAGAACGAGATGGTGCCGCGCTGGCCCAGGCCCTTCCAGAACTCCTGCATCACGGGATAGAAGCCCGTTACGCCGCTCTTCGCGCCCGCGAACGCGCGCGCGGCTTTCACGTCGAGGTTTTCAGTGACGTACACGCTGGTGGCGCGCGCGTCGAGGTGGTACATGAGATCGGAGATGCGGCTGCCCTTGCCGGCGCCGTTCCATCCTTCGAACAGCACCACCAGGCCGACGCCCTGCACGCGCGCCTGCTGCTGCAGCACCACCAATCGCTCCATCAGCTCGTCCCGACGCGCCTTGTAGGCGTCCTTCGAGAGCGGTTCGCGTGAGAAATCGACGGTTTCCAGCATGGCGCTTCCTTTCCTTCGAGAAGCTCATGGTACCACAAGGATCGCGAAGAACCGGACCGCCATCCTGCAAGGGCCGACCCATCGCCACCCGAACGAGCGAACCAGACCGTCGTCCCGAGCGCAGGCGATGAAAAGTAAAATCCAGCTTTCAGTTCGCGCTCGGCCTGGCCGCGACCGGCGCGGTTCACTACAATGAAGCGATGGAGCACATCGCGGATCGCCCCGGGCGAGCCGCTTGATTTCGGACGGACTATGCCATGCCCAACTACGCGGTGGTCGACCTCGGGTCGAACTCGATACGCCTCGTCGTCTACGACGTGAAAGACGCGCATAAGCGCACGTGCACGAACAAGGATTTCAAGAGTCTCATAAACGACAAGGTGATGGCGGGCTTGTCGGCCTACGTCGTGGACGGGGTGTTCACCCAGGACGGCATCGACCGAGCCGTCAGCGTGCTGCGCGGACATGCGAAGCGCGCACGGTACTTCGATTGCGAGAAGATGGAGGTGTTCGCCACCGCGGTCATCCGCAACGCCTTGAACTGCGAGGAAGCCGTCGCGGCCATCGAGGAGGCAGCCGAGCTGCCCATCTCGCTGCTGTCGGCTACCGACGAGGCGCACCTGGGCTTCGTCGGCGCCACCTGCGACCGCGCAGTAGAGCGGGGCACGCTCGTCGACATCGGCGGCGGCTCGACCGAGCTCACACGCATCGAAAGCAGCCTCGATTTCGACAACGCGAGCATCGGGCAAGGGTCGTTGTCATCGTTCGCCCAGCACGTACGCGCTATCCTGCCGACCCCCGGCGAGATGGACGCCATAGCCGAAGCGTTCCGCAAGCGCTTCGCCGGTCTGCCCAACTCCGACGCGTACCGCTCGGAAGCGCTGTACGGCATCGGCGGAAGCGTGCGCGCGGCCGCCAAGATGCATGCTCAAGCCACCGGCGCGGCCGTACGTCCGAAAACCATGACGAAACAGCAAATTCATGCGATACTTGCATGGTGCCGCACCGATCCCGACACGTTCGCGCACGCCGCGCTCAAGGCTTCGGCCGAGCGCGTGCACACGCTGGTACCGGGCTGCATCATCCTCGGCGAGCTGTTCGACGCATGCGGAGCCGAGCGTCTGGACGTATGCAAGTACGGCGTGCGCGAAGGGTACCTGATCGACCGCATGCTGCGGTAGCGGCGCGCAGGAAGCGAACGTTTACGGGAAGGGGACGTTCATGGACACAGCCAAGAAATCCACGACCAGCACCGCCGAGACTCCTGCCGGCCAAGCGCCGGACGCTCTCGCGGAAACGAGCGCGGACGAGATGCGCGCGTCAATCGACGAGGTCGAGGGCGCAAACCCCTCCGTCGAGGGCGAGCCGAGCAAAGAATCCTACTTGCAGAACCGAGAGCTGTCATGGCTCACGTTCAACGAGCGCGTACTCGACCAGGGAGCCGACGAGACGGTGCCGCTGCTCGAGCGCCTGAACTTCATCTCCATCTTCTGGAGCAACCTCCAGGAGTTCTTCATGGTGCGCGTCGGCAGCCTGACCGACCTGTCGTTAGTGAAGAAGCACATCATCGACTCGAAGTCCGGCATGACGCCCGCCGAGCAGCTCGATGCCATCTACGCGCGCTGCCACGAGCTGTACCCCATCCAGGAACGCACCTACGAAAGCGTGCGGAAACAGCTGTGCGCGCGCGGCGTGTGCAGCCTGCGCCCCGAAGACCTCGACGACGAGCAGCGCGCCTTCCTGTCCGATTACGTGCACAAGAACGTGATGCCGTTCCTGTCGCCGCAGATCATCAACTCGCGCCATCCCTTCCCTCACTTGGAGAACGGCGCGCTGTACGTGGTACTGCGCCTCAACGAGGAGCCGGGCGCGAAGAAGAAGGCGGCGAAGACCAAGGACGGCGAAAAGGCGCTCAAGGAGGAGAAGGGGAAGAACCTCGGAGCCGAGGGCGTGACGCTGGGCCTCGTCCCCATGCCGCGCCAATGCCAGCGCGTGATCGCGCTGCCGGGCGAAGGACTGCAGTTCATCCTGCTGGAGCACGCCATCGAGATGGTGGCGAGCGAGATATTCTCCATGTACGCCATCAAGCACACGAACGTCATCTGCGTCACCCGCAACGCCGACCTCGACGCCACCGAAGGCACCGACGAGAGCGACGAGGACTATCGCGAGCACATGAAGCGCATCTTGAAGAAGCGCTCGCGCCTGGCGCCGGTACGCCTCGAAAGCGAACGGCCGCTGTCGCCCACCCTGGAGAAGCTGCTGCTCAAGCGCCTGAACCTCAAGCCGCACCAAGCTTACGTCACGAAGGTGCCGCTCGACATGAGCTATACGTGGGGCCTGGCCGGCCATCTGCCCGAGGCCGCGCGCGCGGAGCTGACGAACGTACCGTTCACGCCGCAGTGGCCCGGCTGCCTCGACCGCAACCGTCGCATCATCGACCAGGTGGCCGAGAAGGAAGTGCTGCTATCGTACCCGTACGAGAGCATGGACGCCTTCGTGCAGCTTCTGCGCGAGGCTGCGAACGACCCCACCGTCATCTCCATCAAGATCACGCTGTACCGCCTGGCCAGCCAATCGCATCTAGCCGAGGCGCTCATCGCGGCAGCCGAGAACGGCAAGGAGGTGACCGCGCTGTTCGAGCTGCGCGCCCGCTTCGACGAGAGCAACAACATCGAATGGTCGCAGCGCTTCGAACAGGCGGGATGCAACGTCATCTACGGCTTCCGCGACTTCAAGGTGCACTCGAAGATATGCTGCATCACGCGTCAAACCGACCAGGGGCTGCAGCACATCACCCAGCTGGGCACCGGCAACTACAACGAGAAGACGGCGAAGCTGTACACCGATCTGTCGTTCATCACCACCGACGAGACGTTCGGGCGAGACGCAACCGAATTCTTCCGCAACATGGGGCTTGAGAACACCTCCGACAACTACGACATCATGTGGGTGGCGCCGTTGCAGATCAAGCCGATGATCCTCGCTGGGATCGACGCGCAGATCGAACGCAAGAAAGCCGGCGAGCCGTGCGGGCTGTTCTTCAAAACGAACTCCATCACCGACAAGGACGTGATCGAGAAGATCGTGGAGGCGTCGCAGGCCGGCGTGGACGTGACGCTGTTCGTGCGCGGCATCTCGTGCATCGTACCGGGACTGGAAGGCTACACCGAGCACGTGCGCGTCGTGTCCATCGTGGGGCGCCTGCTGGAGCACAGCCGCATCTACGGCTTCGGCCCGCGCGACAATATGAAGGTGTACCTGTCCAGCGCCGACCTCATGACGCGCAACATGGACAAGCGCATCGAGATAGCCTGGCCCGTCCTCGACAGCGAACTGCGCGAGCAGATCCTCGGATACCTCGACGTGAGCCTGAGCGACACCGCCAAACTGCGTGAGCTCATGCCCGATGGCAGCTACACGCCGCTTGGCGCGTTCGCGAAAGAAGACGCCGACGGCGAGACCGTGCTGTTCGAATCGCAGGAGTTCTTCATCAAGCGCGCGCAGCAGCGCCGCCTGGAGGCAGCCGAGGACGAAGCGGCGCGCGATGCTGCTCGGCGACGCTCGGCCCAGCTGATGGCGGCACACGAGATGACCGAGGACGAAGCGAGCATCCGCGCGGAGGAACGCGCCGCGGCTGCGGCCGCGCGAGAGGCGGAAGCGGCTGCGGAAGCCGCCGTTCAGGCATCCGTGGCCGCATCGTCCCGGATCGCGCCCGCAACCGCGCCCGCTATTCCGGTCGGCCCTGCCACCGCCCCGGCACTCGAAGCTGATGCCATCGAACCTCCTGTCGGCGAGCGCCCGTGCACCGCGCAGGGCATGGTGGCAGCCCCGCCCGCAACGCGCGGTGCGAAGAAGCCGAGCCTGCTCGTGCGCTTCCTCAGCCTGTTCGTGCGATAAGAGCGCACTTCCTCTCGCATGAAAACGCCCTCGGCTCTTCGGAGCCGAGGGCGTTGCTTTCGGATGATGCGGCAGGAGCGCAGTCCGAGGATGCCGCGGTCGACCGGCGCGCATATCGCGGCCGCGTCCCTGTCGCAACGACCACGATCCCATGAAGCGCGCGAGTGCGCAAGAGGCCGCAGCTGAGCGTTGCCGCCTTGCCACCCTCCCGCTACTCGCCTCTCCTCATCGGCCCGACGTATTTCCAGAAGCGTTCCGGATCGCAGCAGAAGCACAGGACGCGGCCCGACTCGGCGTCGAAGCGGTAGCCGGCGCTTTCGAAGACGAAGCGCCATTGTTTGATCCTGCCTACGATGATCGGCCGAACGCGAACGTGGCGGCACCCCGTCAAACGGAGCGCCTGCAACGAAAACCGGAGAAATCTCCTCTGTCCATGACTTATGCGCACCTCTGCCACGCCGAAACGGCCTTTTCAGACGACGCGGCAAAGCGTCGCCCAATAAAAGGCCTGGTCAAAAGTTAGCTATGAAATACTTCGATCGCGCAGGCCGCTTCCGAGGTGCACATAAGTCGCGTACATGGTGCTTTTTGGGCGTTTTCGATGGCAGAGGTACGCATAAGTCGGGAACTTGCCCGCACGCAGGGGGGGGGCAACCCTGCTTGCTTTTCGCCCCGAAGCGCGCACTACGCAATAGAAGGATCCCGAATACGGCACCGGCAGAAAGACTTCCTGCTGACGCCGCACGGGATCCTTCGCGTCCCCGCTTCGCGGGGCCTCCCTGCGCTCGCTTCGCGTGCTCGGGAATTCTACAGTCCGCTGGACTGTCGAATGCTTGCGCTCGCTCAGGATGACAGCGGAATCACGCCTCGCGCTCAACCACGGCGGCGATGGCCTGGGCGTGGCGGTCGGCCTCCTCGGCGCTGGCGGCCTCCACCATGACGCGTACCACCGGCTCGGTGCCGGAAGGACGCAGCAGCACGCGACCCGAATCGCCCAGCTCCGCTTCGGCAGCTTCGACGGCGGCCTGCACAGCCGCATTGCCGTCGACGGCGTGCTTGTCGTTCACGCGCACGTTGATCAGCGTCTGCGGGAAACGCGTCATGACGCTGGCGACATCCTCGATGGAAGAACCGGCACGCCGGCAAGCGGCCAGGAACTGCAGGGCGGTCACCAAGCCATCGCCTGTGGAGTTGTGCTCGAGGAAGATCATATGGCCGCTCTGCTCGCCGCCCAAGATGAAGCCGCCCTCGCGCATGGCCTCCAGCACGTAGCGGTCGCCCACCTTCGTCTGAACGAGCTCGATGCCCGCATCGCGCAGAGCATGCGAGAGCCCGAGGTTGCACATGACGGTGGTCACGGCGGTGCCGCCGGCAAGCAGCCCGCGCTTGTGCAGGTCGATAGCGCACACGGCCTCCACCACGTCGCCGTCGATCTCGTTGCCGTTCGCGTCCACGAGCATGACGCGGTCGGCGTCGCCGTCGTGCGCGATGCCCACGTCGGCGCCCGTCTCGGCCACGAGCGCGCGCAACGGCTCGAGATGGGTGGAGCCGCACTGCACGTTGATGTCGGTGCCGTCGAAGTCCTCGTTGATCGAAACCACCTCGGCGCCCAGACGGCGCAGCGCCTCGGCGCTGGTCATGCAGGATGCGCCATGGCCTGCGTCGAGCGCCACCTTGAGGCCCGCGAAGTCGATGCCCTCGCCGGCCACCGTGGACACCGCGTGCGCGATGTACAGCTCGCAGGCGTCGTCCACCGGCAGCGCCACGCCCACCTCGTCGCCGTTCGGCAGCTCGTCCGCCGACGGGCCGCCCGCCGCCAGATAAGCCTCGATCTCGTCCTCAACCGCATCCGGCAGCTTGAAGCCCTGGCCGTCGAACAGCTTGATGCCGTTGTACTCGGGCGGGTTGTGCGACGCCGAGATGACGATGCCGCCGTCGCAGTGCAGCTCGCGCACCAGAAGCGCGATGGCGGGCGTCGGGATGATGCCGGCCAGGAGCGCCGTGCCGCCCATCGACATGATGCCGGACGCCACGGCCGACTCCAGCATGTCGCCGGACAGGCGCGTGTCCTTGCCGATGAGGATGGTCTTGCCCTGGAAGGCCACGGCGGCCTGACCCAGCTTGAAGGCCGTCTCGCACGTCAGCTCCTTGTTCGCGACGCCGCGAACCCCATCCGTTCCAAATAAACGTGCCATGCTCTTTCCTTTCCAGCAGGTTCAACAAAGTAAGCGGGGCTTTCGAAGCGGCGGAAAACCGCCGGAAGGCCTACTTCCCTCGTTTCACGTGATCTTCGTACAAGCGAACGCCGCCTTCGGGGCGTTCCGCGTCGGTCATGCGGTTGTTCAGCTCGGCGGCGAACTCGTCGAGGCCGATACCGTAGCGCTCGAGCACCACGAGCAGGTGGTACACCACGTCGGCCGCCTCGTAACGCAGATGGTCGATGGCCGCGTCGTACTCGGGCGGCAGATCGACGGCCAGCTTGTCGGCCTCGTCGACGGTGCCGCTCGCCGCGATCGACGCCGCCAGCGACGAGCATGCCCACGACTCCACGTCCTTCGCCGCAAGCGCCGTCTCGCCCGCCTCCTCCATGACTTTCTTCAGCACCACGTCGGGAGAGCCGGTGAGTAGACGATAGGTGTAGCTCTCCTCCCCCGCCTCGCGACGTGCCGCGATGGTGCCTGCAAGCGCCTCGAGCGTCGCCCCGATCTGCGACGAAAGCACCGTCTCGCCGGAAGGAATATAGGTTTTCTGAGACATGATGCTCCTCCTACAACTAAGCAAACCCCGCAGGTAGAACCCTTCTCCAGCGAGTCCCGGTCTGACCGCCTCTCGCAGGTCGCAGCCGCACCCGCTGGCGCCGCACGGGATCCTTCGACTCCGCGCTGCGCGCTCCGCTCAGGATGACAACCTGCTGCGAAAACCGCATGAAGGGAGGTGCGGGGCGGCACCCACCAAGCAAGCACCACAGCGCGGCGCCGGGCCCCCCCCACGCGGCCCGCCGCCGGGCGGGGGGGTGGGGGGGGGGGGGGGGCCCCCCCCCCCCCCCCCCCGCCAAGAAAGCCGCAACAAGAAAGGGGCGCGCCAAGCGCGCCCCCCAGGTCGAACTTATTCCTCGACGTCGTCGTCGGCGTTGGAAGCTTCCTCGGACTCCTTGGTGGTCAGGCCGAAGCCGAGCGACCCTACCGAGCCCAGCAGAGCGTCGAGCTCTTCCAGGTTGCGCTGGTAGGAGCGCGGCGGCAGAGCCTCGCCCAGCATGTCCTCGCCCTCGGTGTTGAAGGTCGGGGGCTCGTCGCCGCCGATGAGGATGGTGTCATCGGGCGAGAACACCATGTCCAGCAGCTGCGACATGTCGTCGCTCGTAGCCGCGAGGTCGTCCTCGATCACGTGCGTCAGATCGTGGGCCTCGAGGCCCTCCTTCAGCTCCTCGATGGCCTTCACGCCGATGCCCTCGATGCGCAGCAGGTCCTCCTCGGTGTGGCCCACGAGGTCGGCCACCGTCTCGATGCCCGCCTCGGAGAACTTGTTGGCCCAGCGCTGCGACACGCCCAGGTCGTCGTAGATGTACAGGCGCGCGTCCTCGTCGGACAGCTGCGGGCCGCGATGGCCCAGCGAAAGCCCGCTGTAGTAGCTGCCGTAGTTCGTGCCCATGTTGAGGTAGCCGTCGCCGTCGAGCGACCAATCCTGCGGCTGGGGCAGCAGCTCCTCGATATCGCGCAGAGCCTCCGGCGCGAAGTCGGGCAGCGTCTCGCCCACCACCGGCGAAACCGGACGACCCTTGTAGGTGAGGCCCACTTCGCGGTAACGCGACAGACCCGTGCCCGCCGGGATCGGCTTGCCGATGATGACGTTCTCCTTGAGGCCGGCCAAGTGGTCGATCTTGCCCTCGATGGCGGCGTCGGTGAGCACCTTCGTCGTCTCCTGGAACGAGGCGGCCGACAGGAACGAATCCGTGGCCAGCGACGCCTTCGTGATGCCCAGCAGCAACGGCTGGCCCACGGGCGGCTCCTTGCCTTCGGCGATGAGCGCGTTGGCGGCATCCTCGAACTCGAAGCGGTTCACCTGGCGACCCGGCAGGAAGTCGGACTCGCCGGCGTCCATGACGGCCACCTTGCGCAGCATCTGGCGCGCGATGACCTCGATGTGCTTGTCGTTGATGTCCACGCCCTGGGACACGTACACGCCCTGGACCTGGCTGACGATGTAGCGCAGCGTCGTATTGGGATCGGTGAGGCGCAGCAGGTCGTGCGGGTTCACCGAGCCCTTGGTGAGCTGCTGGCCCACCTTCACTTCGCAGCCGTCCGTCACGCCGGGCAGCATCTGGGCGCGCGCCGACACGACGTACTCGCGGAAGTTGCCCTGCTGGTCGTGGATCGTGATGGTCTTGGACTGCTTGTCGCCCGAGATCTGCAGCGTGCCGGAGATCTCCGCGAGGACGGCGAGGCCCTTGGGCTTGCGCGCCTCGAACAGCTCCTGGACACGGGGCAGACCGTGGGTGATGTCCTCGCCGGCGACGCCGCCGGTGTGGAACGTGCGCATGGTCAGCTGGGTGCCGGGCTCGCCGATGGACTGGGCGGCGATGATGCCCACCGCCGTGCCGATGTTCACCGGACGCGACGTGGCGAGATCCCAACCGTAGCACTTCTGGCACACGCCGTGCTCGGCATGGCAGGTCATGACCGTGCGGATGACGAGCGTCTCGACGCCCGCCGCGTCCATGGCCTTGAGCTGGTCCATATGGGTGATGTACTCGCCCGCGGCCAGCAGCACCTCGCCGTCGACGCCCGCCACGTCGTTGAGCAGGCAGCGGCCGATGAGGTTCTCGTCGACGTCGCCCTTCTCGTTGTGCAGCGGGTACGGCACGCCGTCGGCGGTGCCGCAGTCGATCTCGCGGATGATGACGTCCTGGGCCACGTCCACCAGACGGCGGGTCAGGTAGCCCGAGTCGGCGGTACGCAGCGCGGTGTCGGCCAGACCCTTACGGGCGCCGTGCGTGGAGATGAAGTACTCCAGAACGGACAGGCCCTCGCGGAAGTTCGCCTTGATCGGGCGGTCGATGATCTCGCCCTTCGGGTCGGACATGAGGCCTCGCATACCGGCCAGCTGGCGGATCTGCTTGATGTTGCCTCGAGCGCCGGAGAACGCCATCATGTAGATGGGGTTGAACTTGTCGAAGTTCTCGGCCATGGCCTCGCCGACTTCTTCGTTCGCGGCGTTCCAGATGTCTACGACCTGCTTGTGGCGCTCGTCGGGGCTCATGAGGCCCATCTCGTAGTCCTCGTCGATGGCCGCGACCTTCTCGTCGGCGGCAGCCAGGATCTCGGCCTTGTTCGGCGGCACGGTGGCGTCGTACACCGAAACGGTGACGCCGGCACGCGTGGCGTAGTGGAAGCCCGCGTCCTTGAGGCCGTCGAGGATCGCCGGCACGCTGGACAGCTCGTAGCGGTTGCACACGTCCTCGACGAGTCGGCTGATCTCCTTCTTGTTCATCTCGTAGTTGAGGTACGGGTAGTCCTCGGGCAGCACGTTGTTGAACGTGATGCGGCCGATGGTGGTCTCGATGCGCTCGCCCGCCTTGTGCTCCTCGAACACGCCGAAGGCCGTGGCCACCTGCGTGTCCTTGGTCAGACGCACCCAGATCTTGGCCTGCAGGTCAAGCTCGGCGCGCGCGTCGTAGGCGTTCATAGCGTCGTCGAAGTCGATGAACGAGCGGCCCTCGCCCTCGAAGCCGTCGCGGGCGGCCGTGAGGTAGTACAGGCCGATGATCATGTCCTGGGTGGGCACGGTCAGCGGACGGCCATGGGCCGGCGACTTGATGTTGTTGGCGGACAGCATGAGCACGCGGGCCTCGGCCTGCGCCTCGGCGCCCAGCGGCACGTGCACGGCCATCTGGTCGCCGTCGAAGTCGGCGTTGAAGGCGGTGCAGACCAGCGGGGGCAGCTTGATGGCCTTGCCCTCGACCAGCACCGGCTCGAAGGCCTGGATGCCCAGACGGTGCAGGGTAGGTGCGCGGTTCAGCAGCACGGGATGCTCGGTGATGACCTCTTCCAGCACGTCCCACACGTAGCTGGCGCCGCGGTCGACGGCGCGCTTGGCGGCCTTGATGTTGGCAGCGTACTCCAGCTCCACCAGGCGCTTCATGACGAAGGGCTTGAACAGCTCCAGCGCCATCTGCGACGGCAGGCCGCACTGGTGCAGCTTGAGCTGCGGGCCGACGACGATGACCGAACGGCCGGAGTAGTCGACGCGCTTGCCCAGCAGGTTCTGGCGGAAGCGGCCCTGCTTGCCCTTGAGCATGTCGGACA
>ERZ781272.822-NODE-822-length-15513-cov-4.939190_pt1 | contig 15513 bp, 17 predicted proteins | sample MGYA00375850_ERZ781272 | MGnify/ENA primary metagenome ERZ781272 (study PRJEB29790, sample SAMN06051246) | human gut metagenome | host: Homo sapiens | place: USA: Cincinnati, Ohio | collected 2013-06-21 | study: EMG produced TPA metagenomics assembly of the Gut...
TGCGCCCCATGTTGTACAGAACCCCTTTCCCCCGCACGGTGAACACAACCAATTCCCCCTGCCGTTCCACCGAGACATAGGTAATCGTGCGCACCGTATCTTTTACGCTGCTGCCCGCGGAGCAAAACGCGGAAAAATCGTGCGTCCCCACAAAGTCCCGCGCCGCCCAGTTGAGTTTTTCAGCATCCAGCGGGTAGCGGTAATGGTACTTTAGCTTTTCACAAAACGGGTCGCGCACCGGTGAATTATGAATCAGGTAGTAGTATTCTTTCCCCACGGCGTTGTAACGCGCGTGGAAACCCTCCGGTACCTCCCGGCAGTCCGTCACCGCAATATCGTAAGGCAGATAGGCGTTGAGCGCGGCAGGAAGCCGTTCTTGCGGGATTTTTGAATCCGTATGGAAATTGAAGTAATACTCGTTTGCGTGCACACCCGCATCCGTCCGCGAACAGCCGATGGTGGGGGAAACCTCTCCCGTCACCTGCTTGATCGCCTTCATAAGCCTTGCCGCGACGGTATCGCCATTATTCTGTATTTGAAAGCCATGGTAGGCGGCACCGCAGTAACGGCACCGTGTGAGCAGATTACGTGCCAAATTCAAATCACCGCCGGAATCAGAAAATTCGTAGCTATCACAACCGCCAGGGAGATAAGCAGCACGGCGGTCGCGCCCGCGTCCACGCCGGACAGCTTCATCTGGCGCATCCTCGTGCGTCCGGAGCCCCCGCGGTAACAGCGGCATTCCATCGCGAGCGCCAGCTCGTCCGCCCGCCGGAAGGCGGAGACAAACAGCGGAATCAAAATCGGGATCAGGGATTTTACCTTCTGCATCAAGTTGCCGGAATCCAAATCCGCGCCGCGCGCTTTCTGCGCACTCATGATTTTATCCGTCTCCTCAATCAGCGTCGGGATAAAGCGCAGGGCGATGGTCATCATCATCGCCAGCTCATGCGCCGGGAAGTGGACTTTTTCCAGCGGCTTGAGCAGGCTTTCGATGCCGTCCGTCAGGGTGATCGGCGAGGTCGTATAGGTCAGCAGGGAGGTCCCCGCAATCAGGCAGACGATACGCACCGCCATAAACCCGGCGGTATAAAGCCCTTCCTGATACATTTAAAACACCCACAAGAAAAAGGGCGGCTCCCCTTCCCCCAAAAAAAAGAACATTTTGAGCCCCGCCGTAAAAATGACAATCGGGATGACCGGCTTCAAGCTTCTGAGAATCATCCGCATCGGGATTTTCCCGATGACATAGAGCATGCCTGCGAACACGGCCGACAGGGCAAGGCCCGCGATGTTGTTTGCCACAAAGAGCATGACAATGTAGACAATCGTGAGGATGATTTTTACCCTGGAATCCATCCGGTGGATAACCGATTCCCCGGGGAAATACTGGCCTAAAGTGATATCTTTGAGCATCTTATTTCCCCTCCTTTGCCTGTTTCAAGCGGAGCAGTTCCTGCCTGCCTTGCTCGACAGTATAGATGTTGGAGGAAACGTCAAGCCCCTGCTTTTTCAGCGCATAGAAAATCTTTGTCACCTGCGGGATGTCGAGCCCGAGCGCCTCGATTTCCTGCGCGTGGGAAAAGACGTTGTCCACCGTGTCATACAGATAAATCTTGGACTGGTTCATGACCAGCACTTTTTGAGCATATTTGGCGGTGTCCTCCATGCTATGGGAGACGAGCAGCACGGTGTTTCCGCGCGCCTTGTGGTACTCGGAAATCTGCCGCAGCACCATCTCGCGCCCCTTTGGGTCAAGTCCCGCGGTCGGCTCGTCCAAAATGAGCACCTCCGGATTCATGGCAAACACGCCAGCAATGGCGACCCGGCGCTTTTGCCCGCCGGAGAGCTCAAATGGGGATTTTTCCATCACATCTTTGGAAAGCCCGACAAACTCCGCGGATTCGTACACACGCTGCTTGATTTCCTCCTCCGAAAGGCCCATGTTGGCCGGGCCGAAGGCGATGTCTTTAAACACGGTCTCTTCAAAGAGCTGGTACTCCGGGTACTGGAATACCAGCCCCACCTGGAAGCGTACTTTGCGGATGTCGGTGTCCTGCTCCCACATATCCTTGCCGTTTAAATAGATTTTCCCGGCGGTGGGCTTGAGCAGGCCGTTGAAATGCTGAATCAGCGTTGATTTGCCCGAACCGGTATGCCCGATGACGCCGACAAATTCCCCTTTCTCAATTTCCAGGGAGACATGGTCGACCGCCGTTTTCTGAAACGGAGTTCCGGGAGAGTAAACATAGCACAGCTCCTCCGTCCTGATTACCGACATGCTGCTCCCCCCATCCAGTTCAAGATCGCATTCACGCATTCGCTCTCGGTCAAAATCCCGTCCGGAAAAGAAACCCCGGCATTTTGCAGTTCAAAAACAAGCTCCGTCGCCTGTGGAACGTCGAGCCCCACCTCTTTGAGTAATTTCACATGGGAGAAGACCTCCCGCGGGGTTCCGTCGAGCAGGAGATTGCCGTTGTCAATGACAATCACGCGATCCGCCTGCACCGCCTCTTCCATGTAATGGGTGATGAGGACAATCGTAATGCCGTATTCCTCTTTAAGCTGCTTGATTGTCCGGAGCACCTCCTTGCGCCCTCTCGGGTCCAGCATGGCGGTCGGCTCGTCGAGCACGATGCACTGCGGGCGCATCGCAATGATGCCCGCAATCGCCACCCTCTGCTTTTGTCCGCCGGAAAGCTGATGCGGCGCATGCCCGCGGTATTCATACATCCCGACGGCTTTTAAAGCCTCGTCCACCCTCTTGCGGATTTCCGTCGGCTCGACGCCAAGGTTTTCCAGTGCGAACGCGACGTCTTCCTCCACAATGGTGGCGACAATCTGGTTATCCGGGTTTTGGAATACCATGCCGACATTCTGCCGGATGTCATAGAGTTTGTCCTCCTCCGAGGTATCGAAGCCGGCGACATAGACCTTTCCCCCGCTCGGTAGCAAAATCGCGTTGAAGTGTTTTGCCAAGGTGGACTTACCCGAGCCATTGTGTCCGAGCACGGCGACAAACTGCCCCTTTTCAATGGACAGGTCGATGCCATGTAGCACTTCGGCCAAAGTATCGTCCTCTTTCGGATAGCCAAACGTGAGGTGTTGCGTTTCAATGATTTTCTGCATATTCTTTTCTACCTCTATCCTTGGGAGTAGGGTGCCCGCCGCATGCGGTCGGACCCGCTCTCCCAGTATGATGGATTTATCCTCTTTCAAACACGGCGGTGGAACCGCAGGGAAGCATCGCGCCGCTGTCTTTCACCGGGAGGCCAATTTCATCCGCCCAGACTTTGCCCTCATAGCGCTCCCCGACTGTAACCTTCAGCAGATACGCCATGACCGATGGGGAAAGCCCCGTGGTGTAGGAGTTGAGCAAAAAGAGCAGCGGGTCGTCCGTGAGTACCTTCGTACACAGGCTGACGAGGGGATAAATCTGGTCTTCGAGCTTCCACACCTCGCCGCCCGGCCCTCTGCCATAGGAAGGCGGGTCCATGATAACGACGTCATAGCGCCTGCCGCGCTTGATTTCCCGCTCGACAAATTTCTGGCAGTCGTCCACGATCCAGCGGATTGGATGGTTGTCCAGGCCGGAGAGCGCGGCGTTGTCCCTTGCCCACTGCACCATGCCCTTGGAGGCGTCCACATGGCATACTTTCGCGCCCGCCTGCGCACAGGCAAGTGTCGCGCCGCCGGTATAGGCAAAGAGGTTGAGGACATTGATTTCCCGTTTTGCGTTCCGGATTTTTTTCTGCAAAAAGTCCCAGTTGACCGCCTGTTCCGGGAACAGCCCGGTATGCTTAAACCCGGTCGGCCGGATATGGAAGTTCAGACCCTTGTAAGAGACCTGCCAGCTTTCGGGTTTCGGTTTATATTCTTCCCACTTCCCGCCGCCGGTGTTGGAGCGGCGGTAGCGTGCGTGCGCCTGCTTCCACATCGGGTCGGTGTGGGGGGTGTTCCAAAGTATCTGGGGGTCCGGGCGGATGAGGAGATAGTCCTTCCACCGCTCCAGCTTTTCCCCGCCGGATGTATCTAAAATCTCATAGTCTTTCCAATCGGTTGCACATCTCATGAGGCATTCTCCTAGTTATTCGAGGGGATGATCCCGTCAAAGCTCTGCTGGCCCGGCATGACTATACCGAGATGGGAGTAGGCAAGCGGCGTGACACAGCGCCCGCGCTGGGTGCGGCTCAAAAACCCGATCTGCATCAGGTAGGGCTCGTACACATCCTCAAGCGTAATGGATTCCTCTCCGATGGCCGCAGCGAGCGTATCCAGGCCCACCGGGCCGCCGCCGTACATGGTGATGATGGCTTCGAGCATCCTCCGGTCGGTGCTGTCCAGCCCCAGGTCGTCGATTTCCAGGCGGTTGAGCGCCTCGTCCGCAATTTCCTCGGTGATAATCCCGTTGCCGATGACGTCCGCAAAATCACGCACACGTTTGAGCAGGCGGTTGGCGATACGCGGCGTGCCCCTCGAGCGTCTGGCAATTTCGTAGGCGCCTCGGCCGTCCACCTGTACCCCAAGGATTCCAGCACTTCTTGTCACGATTTCGCTGAGTTCCTCATAGGTGTAGAGCTCCAGCCGAAGCTGGATGCCGAAGCGGTCGCGCAGCGGGGAGGTGAGCTGTCCCGCTCTCGTCGTCGCTCCCACCAGGGTAAAAGGCGGCAGATCAATCCGGATGGAGCGAGCCGCCGGGCCCTTGCCGATAATAATATCGAGCGCATAGTCCTCCATTGCCGGGTAGAGCACTTCCTCCACACTGCGGGAGAGCCTGTGAATCTCGTCGATAAAGAGGATGTCGTTTTCATTTAAATTTGTCAGAAGCGCAGCCAAATCGCCCGGCTTTTCAATCGCCGGGCCGGAGGTAATGCGTACGTTGACGTTCATCTCATTGGCTATGACGCCCGCAAGGGTCGTCTTGCCAAGTCCCGGAGGGCCGTAGAGCAGAACATGGTCGAGCGCCTCCGCCCTGCCCTTGGCCGCCTCGATAAAGACCGAGAGATTTTCCTTAGCCTTTTTCTGCCCGATGTATTCGTTCAGAGTTTTCGGGCGCAGGGTAAACTCAACGTCGCTGTCCATCCCCTCGTATTCCGGGGAGACAATCCGGTTTTCAAAATCCATTTCCTGTTCGTCCATCTGTTACACCTGCCCCGCGAGCTGTTTTAATCCCTGTTTTATCATCTCTTCAATCGGCATATCGGGTGAAAACTTCGCAATGACCGTAGCCGCGTCCGCCTGCGCGTAACCGAGCACCACCAGGGCGCTGACCGCCTCCCCCGCATTGGAACTGAGCGTGCCGCCGGGAATCACGTCGGCATCTCCCACCCCTTTGACGATGTCGTCGTTTTTCACTTTGTCTTTGAGTTCGAGAATGATACGCTGGGCAATCTTCGGCCCAATCCCCTGGCTTCTGGTCAGGGACTTGACGTCGTTTGCCGCCACACACAGTGCAAAGCGCTCCGGGCTCAAATTGGAGAGAATGGAGAGCGCCGCCTTCGGCCCCACCCCGGATACCGAGGTGAGCATCTTAAAGCAGTTTAATTCCGCCATCTCATAAAAGCCAAACAAATCGATGGCGTCCTCCCGCACGTTCATGTGCGTGTAGACCGTTACCTCATTGCCGGTAGAGGGCAGTTTGGAAAGAGTGGAGAGCGTCACCATGCACTTGTATCCCACGCCGCCGCACTCGATCACGGCTATGCCGTCCTCTTTATGGATGAGGATTCCTCTTAGACTGTACAGCATTGTTATTCATCCTCTTCTTTTTTTGCTGTTCGTTATATACTTTCTCATAGTAGTCGGCGAGCGCCTGCTTCTGGCTCTTGCCTTTCGTGGATCCGAGCAGCCGCCCGATACTCGTCGTTGAACCGGAGGAATGCGCATGGCAGATGGCGATCGCCAGCGCGTCTGCCGTATCGTCCGGTTTTGGGACGGCTTTTAAGGAGAGCAAAACGCGCGTCATCTCCTGTACCTGTTTTTTGACCGCCTGCCCGTAGCCGACCACGGACTGCTTGACCTGCAGCGGGGTGTATTCAAACATCTGCACCTGCTGCTTTTTTGCGCTGAGCAGGATGACGCCTCTTGCCTGCGCCACATCGATACCGGTCTTTTGGTTGGTGGAGAAAAAGAGCTGTTCAATTGCCATCACATCCGGATGGTAGCGCGAGAGCAGGAGCATCATCTCATCATAGATGCGCTCGAGCCGCTCTTCAAACGCCATTCCCGCCGGGGTAGTGATGGCGCCGTAATCCATCACCCGAAAGTGGCTGCTCACATATTCCACAACGCCCCAGCCCACAATCGCGTAGCCCGGGTCAATCCCGATAATGACCATATTCTATATCCTTTCCGCCGCCCCGCTTTGTACCAGGGAACAGGAATCACATTGTTCTTCTATTGACAGGGATACCCCAAATGATAATAATCGAAATTATTATAGCATAAAACAGATGTTTGTGGAAATACATCTTCAACTTTGTTCATTGACGATAAGCAAGAGGACATTCCGGGAGAAAATCGGTACAAAGTAACGGGAAAACTCTGTTTTCTGACGAAAAGACACAATTTAACTCAGCATTTTTTCCTCTGGTATTCCACATTGCCTCTTGATTCCATGGCTTATGACCAATTGATTCCTTTTTTATCTGCCCGTCATCTCATCAAACGCTTGGAGAGCGAATAAAAAAGGGGTTTGCAGGATATTATAGCACATTTTGCACAAAAATCAGGAAACATATCTGTATATTTTATTTTTCAATTTGCTCTTGATTTTTAAAACAGGACACGCTATAATTTATAGCACAGTCTGAAACGGACAATGAATCTGGACGATTAGCTCAGTTGGTATGAGCATTCGCTTGACGTGCGAAGGGTCACAAGTTCGAGTCTTGTATCGTCCACCAGGGGTGCTGTTCCTGCAATAGCGGGGGCGGCATTTTTTATTTTAAAATGGTAATATTACTGAAAGTACTACGGTACTTTGAAACAGGAAAGGCCTTCTTCGTCCGCAGCCCTTGCATCTTTTTTGCATCGTGCTACACTTAAGAAAAAGGCAGGAGGGACTTTTATGCTCAAGCATATCTTGCTGCTCGGATTTTCTCCGGAATACAAAGGTGAAAAACTGGAGGAAACGGTGGCTGACCTAAAAAAACGGTTTTCCGCACTCGCGGCGGACATGAAGCATGACGGCTTGATTTCTATTGAACTCGGGCAAAATGTGAACGGCGGGGAATTTGACATTGCTCTGGTAAGCCTGTTTACCGAAGAAACGGCTTTGCAGCGATACCAGGTACATCCCATCCACATGGAAATCAAGGAACAGATGAACCGTTATGTGGTGCGCCGTGCCTGCGTGGATTATCAGGAATAGCAGTATCCCCGGAAGGAAAAACCTTCCGGGGATTTTTAATCTCTATTTCAGGAACTTGTCAATTGCCTCATTGAGGTCATCAAGGAGTTTTTGGTCGCCTGTCTGCACAGCGTCCACGACACAATGGCTGATATGATCCTGCAAAATAATTTTTCCGACATTGTTAATCGCGGAGCGCACGGCGGAAAGCTGAATGAGGATCTCACTGCAGTCCCTGCCCATCTCCACCATCCGTTTAATGGATTCCAGATGCCCGATCGCCCTCGACAGGCGGTTCATCACCGCCTTTGTATTCTCATGTACATGAGGCTTCTTTTCCTGTTTTTCCATGCTATTCCTCCTTGTCAGGCAAACTGTATCTGCCTCCATTTTCCACGCTCAAAGCGTACCAGTAATATAGCTGCCCGCAGCGTAAGGTCGAGTGCATAGCCACACCACACACCAAAAAGGCCCCATCCAAGACAAACCGCTAACAAATATCCCCCTATGACACGCACACCCCAAATTCCAAATAGGGTAGCAATCATTGGAAACCGGGTATCCCCCGCCCCCTGCAGAGCACTCGTCAGCACTTGTGTCAACGCGGACACCGGCTGGAAGAATGCAATCAGGCGCAAAACCCGTACCACCATTTCCAGTACCTGCTCTGTCTGTGTGAACAGTGCGGCAAGCTGTGGGGCAAAGAAATAGAAAACAGCGCCAATCAGTACCATGCAGGCTGTGGCAGCCCGGTTGCAGAGAAATGTCAGATGCCTGGCGTTCTCCGCATTTCCTTCCCCAAGGCTGATGCCGACAAAGGTTGCGGCGGCAACGCCAAACCCCATGGCCGGGATATAAGAATAACTCTCAATCGTGCCGGCCACACTGTGCGCCACATAGGCGGAAGCCCCTAGGGACAAAATCATCCCATTGTAGACAAGCTGCCCAAAACGCATGACCAATTTTTCAATCCCTGCCGGTATCCCAATGCGGGATATGGCACGAAGCATCTCGAAATCCGGCTGCCATTCTCTCAGTTTCAGTGTAGCAAAATTTCTATTTTTTCTCAAGCGCAGCAGGAGAATTACGACTGTCACCCCCCGGGATATGGTAGTAGCCAGCCCAAGCCCCACAATTCCCAGCCCCATCTTGATAAACATAAAGTCCAGCCCCAGATTTAAAAGGTTTGCAAGGCCCGTCGCTATCATCGGGGACTTGGCGTCCTTTGCCGCACGCAGGCAGCTTGAGAGAATCATCGATAGGCAGAGGAAAACGGACGGCCCCGCCACAATAAGATAATAGGGGACTGCATAGGTAAGGATTTCATCCTGTGCCCCGGAAATTTGCAGAATCGGCCTGCAAAGCAGAGCACTGAAAAGCCCCACAGCAATTCCCAGCCCGAAACCGAGCAGGATAGACTGTTTTATGGCAAGGCCTGCCCGCCTGATATCCTTCTTTCCGATATTGCGAGCCACAATTGCCGTTGTCCCAACGCTGACCGCCGTAAGCAGAGCAATAAAAATATTGATAACCAAATTTGTTACACCGATTGCCGCAATGGCATTATCGTGTATCTGCCCTGCAAAATAGGTATCAGCGGTACCCAGTAAAGTCTGCAATATATTTTCCGCAGCGACAGGTAACGCCAAGGAAAGGATTTGCCCCATTTCTCTTTTCCGCACTTTAAGCCTCATATTGTCAATCCCCCTTCATATCCCCCTGTGGGGGATATTTCAGGATAGCACGTTTTCATATCCTTGTAAAGCCTTATCACTTTTCTTCCCAAAACTCTTTTGGGAAGGCCTTGCGCTTTTGGAACGAATGTGGTATTTTAAACATACAATGCCAGTAGAATAATGCAAAATGCGTTTGATATGGGAGAAGTAACGTGCCTGAGCCCTGAAAAGAGAGCGGAAGCCCATGGCTGAAAGCATCCGCGCAGATGAGCCGGACGTGAAATGCACCCGTAAAGCATGCAGGGGGAATAGAAGCGATTCCTAGTATCCCTGTACGCGGTGAGCCGGCGTTATCTGGGCTCGTTTGTTCGAAAGTGACAAATAGGAGTGGAACCGCGGGTTTTCAGAAAATTGAAATCGCCTCCGTATCGCCTGAGTGTTTTCAGGCAGATAGGGAGGCGATTTCAGTTTTTACCCCAGGTTTTACAATGCAGGAGGCATGAACATGTTTGATACCATCCGGGCGGATTTAGCCGCCGTCAGACAGAGGGATCCCGCATCCCGTTCCAAATTAGAGGCCGCCATTTTATATTCCGGCTTTCATGCGGTGTTTTGGTACCGAATTGCGCATAGACTATACCGGCGGCACTTGTTTTTCCTCGCAAGGCTGATTTCGCAGCTTGCCCGCTTTTTTACTGGGATTGAAATCCATCCCGGCGCTACCATTGGCAAAGGATTGTTCATCGACCACGGCAGCGGCGTTGTCATCGGGGAGACCACCGTTATCGGAGAAAATTGTACGCTCTATCAGGGTGTAACCCTGGGCGGAACCGGCAAAGATAAGGGAAAGCGCCATCCCACGCTCGGCAACAACGTCCTGGTCGGCGCGGGAGCAAAAGTACTTGGTCCCTTTACCATTGCAGACAATGTCAAAATCGCGGCAAACGCCGTGGTACTTGAAGCCGTGGAAGCGGATTCTACCGCTGCCGGCGTCCCGGCAAGAGTGGTGCGCAAGCGAGGCAAAAAAGTCGGCTATGATCTTGACCAGATTCACATCCCGGACCCTGTGTCGCAGGAGCTCTGCGCCCTGCGCTACCAGATAGAAACCCTTCAAAAAAGACTATCACAGCTCGAAGGAGAGAGAAAAAATGAAAGTGTTCAATACCCTGACCCGACAGAAAGAGGAGCTTAAAACCATCGAGCCCGGCAAGGTTCGCATCTACGCCTGCGGGCCGACCGTGTACAATTTCATCCACATCGGCAACGCACGCCCCATTTGTGTGTTCGACGCGCTGCGCAGATATCTGGAATATCGCGGCTATGAAGTGAAATTTGTACAGAACTTCACCGACGTTGACGACAAGATGATCCGCCGTGCAAACGAGGAGGGCGTCACCGTCGCGGATATTGCGAAAAAATACATCTCTGAGTACAAGCGAGACGCCGAAGGCCTGAATGTCCGTCAGGCAACCATACATCCTAAGGCGACGGAGAACATCGACGCCATCATCGATATCATCCAGCAGCTTGTCGACAAGGGATATGCTTACCCGCAAAACGGGGACGTCTATTTTCGCGCCGCCAAGGATGAGGCGTACGGAAAGCTCTCCCACCAGCCGCTCGAGGATTTGGAGGCGGGCGCACGTATCGATGTGAGCGAGCACAAGGAAAACCCGATGGACTTCGCACTTTGGAAAGGAGTCAAGCCGGGCGAGCCGTCCTGGCCCTCCCCTTGGGGGGACGGACGCCCGGGCTGGCACATCGAATGCTCCGCCATGGCCGGGAAGTACCTTGGCGACACCATTGACATCCACTGCGGAGGGCAGGATTTGATTTTTCCGCACCATGAAAATGAAATCGCACAAAGCGAGTGTGCACACGGGGTCCCGTTCGCCCACTACTGGATGCACAACGGCTATATCAACGTCGACAACCGGAAGATGTCCAAGTCCCTTGGGAACTTCTTTACCGTGCGTGACGTCGCAGAGAAATTTGGCTATGAGCCCATCCGTTTCATGATGCTCAACGCCCACTACCGTAGTCCGATTAACTACAGTGTGGAGATTATCGAGCAGTGCAAATCCGCGCTGGAACGCCTCTACACCTGCCGGGACAATCTTGATTTTGTACTTAAAAACGCAAACGAGGAACCCCTGTCCAGTCTGGCAGAGCTCAAAGCGGAAATCGACGCCCGGAGAGAGCAGTTTATTGCCGCGATGGACGACGACCTTAACACCGCGGACGCCATCTCCGTGCTCTTTGATTTCACAAGGGACATCAACACTCAAATCGACTCAAGCCAGGTGAAAAACCGGGAATACCTCGAATATGCGGCAAAAATGTTTGACGAACTGTGCGGCGTGCTCGGATTGCTCTACAACCGCAAGGAGGACGACGGCATCTCCGAGGAAATGAAAGCGCTGGTCGAGCAGCGTACCGCGGCAAGGGCGGCGAAGGATTTTAAAACCGCGGACGCCATACGCGACAAGCTCAAAGCGCTCGGCGTCGAGGTCAAGGATACCCCGCAGGGCCCACAGATTCTCTTTCTCAGCTAGTTACAACAAAGTGCGAACTATCTGACTTTCACCCTCCTCGGCCCGCCGGGGAGGGTTTTCTTTTCGCCATCTTCTGAGGATTCCCGCCCAGACGGCTCAGTTTTATGGCATCGCCAACTATTCCCCCCAAAAAGGAAGTACCGGTGACAAAACAAGCGGACAGAATGATTCTGTCCGCTTGCCATTATCCTTGAAGTTTTTCTCTCGCTTTTAGCTCTGCAATGCTGTACATATTGTCTTTTGTGATTTCTTTTACCGTGTCAATTTCATTCCGAGTATCTTCAATGACCCTGGTGACAATCTGCGCAATTGCCACATTATTTTGGGAGATATACTCCCTGATTTCCGACAGAATTTCCTGTTTCTGTTCCGCTAGCTGCGAAATCAATTCCTGTTTCTGTTCCACCAGCCGCGAAATCACTTCCTGTTTCTGTTCCGCTAGCTGCGAAATCACTTCCTGTTTCTGTTCCGCTAGCTGTGAAATCACTTCCTGTTTCTGTTCCGCCAGCTGCGAAATCAATTCCTGTTTCTGTTCCGCCAGCTGTGAAATCACTTCCTGTTTCTGTTCCGCTAGCTGTGAAATCAATTCCCGTTTCTGCGCCGCCAGCTTTTCGTCCATCATTTCACTGATGGCCTGGAGCAGTTTCTGTTCCTCCATACAAACACCTCCCGGTTATCCTATACCCCCCATTGTAACATGAAGTTTCCTGACAGGCAACTATTCAAAACCCTTCCAGGCAACAGGAATCATTATTTTGCGGTATTGACGTATTTCCAGTTGTCCTTGAGGTAGGTAAGCCCGGAAAAAAGGGTGAGCGCGGCGGCAATCCAAAAGAGCACATGCCCGATAGTCATTGCCGGGAAGGAATCCGGCAGAAGACCCGCCTGCAAACACTCCTGCATCAGCAGAACCAGGAAGACGGCAACCATCTGGCTGACAGTTTTTAGCTTTCCCCAGATGTTTGCGGCAATCACCTGGCTGCTTGCCGCCACCATGCGCAGCGAGGTGACGATAAACTCCCTGGCAATAATGATGACGACCACGATGCTGCTGACGAGCCCGAGCTCAATAAAGCAGATGAGCGCGGAGGTCACAAGCAGCTTATCCGCAACCGGGTCCAGAAATTTACCGAAATCCGTCACGGTTCCGTCCCGTCTGGCAAGGTGCCCGTCGAGATAGTCAGTAAAGGAGGCGACGGCAAACAAAATCAGCGCATACAGATAATGGTGCGGCATCTCGAACAGCAGGAAAAAGAGGAAAAACGGAATTAATATCATCCGCAAAACCGTCAATTTATTTGGAGTATTCATCCCCTGCCCTCCTATTCTTCCACCCGCTCGCCAACGAGGTCCCCGTCAAGCGTATCGGTAATTTTTACCATGAGGTATTCGCCCACCTTCGGTTTATTCTCCTTGGAGGCGGTGAAGAACACCTTGCCGTCGATATCCGGCGCGTCATGCTCCGTGCGGCCGAAGTAACATTCCGCATACCGGTCAAAGCCCTCGGCCACCACGGTGAGTGTCTTGCCGATAAGCTGATTCATCTTGCGCTCTTGGATGGTATACTGCTCATCCATGATAACTTCCGCCCGGTGGAGCTTCACTTCCTCGTCAATCTGGTCAGGGAAGGAGGCCGCAGGGGTCCCCTCCTCTGCAGAGTAAGCAAAGCAGCCGAGATGGTCGAATTTCGCCATCTTCACAAAGTCGCAGAGGTCTGCAAACTGCGCCTTTGTCTCCCCCGGAAAACCGACAATCAGCGAGGTGCGCAGGGAAACGCCCGGTACTTTTTCCCGAATCTTTTTAAGCATCGCGAGCAGGTTGTGTTTGTCGCCCACGCGGTTCATCCTCTTAAGGAGCTCTCCGTCGCAGTGCTGGAGGGGGATATCAAGGTATTTGACGAGTTTCTCCTCGCTGGCAATGACATCGAGCAACTCGTCCGTGATGCGCTCCGGATAGGTATACAGAGTGCGGATCCAGCGGATCCCGTCGACCTTGCAAAGCTCGCGCAGCAACTGCGGTAACCGCTTTTCCCCGTATAAATCCTCCCCGTAACGGGTCGGGTCCTGTGCTACGACAATGAGCTCGGTAATTCCATTGCGCGAAAGCCTGTGCGCTTCGTCAAGGATTTCCTGCATCGGGCGGCTGCGGTAGCGCCCGCGGATCATGGGGATTGCACAGTAAGAACAGCGGTTGTTGCAGCCCTCCGCAATTTTCAGGTAAGCGTAAAACGGCAAATTGGTCAACACCCGATCTCCCGAGAGGGGGAGCTTTTCCTTATCGTCAAACTCCACGACGTGTTCCCCGGCCAAAGCCTTTTCGGTGAGTTCCACGATGTCCTCATTTTTGCCGATTCCCGCGATGACGTCGACTTCCGGCAGCTCCTTTGCCACCTCTTCCCGGTAGCGTTCCGACAGACAGCCTGTCACGACGACCCGCTTTATCCGTCCCTCTTTTTTCAGGGTACAAAACTCCAAAATTGTCTCGATGGACTCCTTCTTTGCGTCCTCAATAAAGCCGCAGGTATTGATAATCACGACGTCCGCAAGCGCGGGGTCGTCGGAGATATCATAACCCGCGTTTGCGAACTTTGCCAGTATCATTTCCCCGTCCACCTGGTTTTTCGGACAGCCCAAAGACATCATTCCCACTCGTGTTGCCATTCTTTCCTCCTGTATTATGCGGCAGGGCGCGGCATTGCACCCCGCTTATTCTTGCGGTATTTCCTCTTGTTCTCCCGACTCCTGAAGGTATTGCTGCAGCGCCCTACGCACATCGCCGTAGGAATATCCTTTTCTTAACAGCGCAGCATAAGTACGCCTTACACCTGCGTCATCGGTGAGCTTTCGTTCATATTTGCGATGGATGAGGCGCAGGATCCGCGCAACATCGTCCTCCTCAAGCTCTTCCAGAGCCTCCTCTGCAAGCTCCGCAGAAATTCCCCTCTGGGAAAGCTCCCTTCGGATACTGCGCTCGGAGAGCATCTTTTCCCCGGAAAGGCTTCTCACGAGTTTTCTCGCATACTCCCCGTCGTCCACATAACCAAGCTGCTCAATGCGCTCGGCGGCAAGCTCGGCCGCCTCACGCTCCACCTTTTTCGAGAGTTTGTCAATTAATTCCTTTTTGGAATAATCCCGATAGGACAGCAGGTCATACGCCCGCTCCCTTGCCTTGATGAGATCTGTCCGGCTTTTGAGCTCCTCGAGCTGTTCCGGCGTGATTTCCATCCCGTCTTTCAGTCCCATCGCGGCAAATGCCTCAGTGTGGGCGGCAAGGGCGTACTCCCCTTCTATGTATACATAGAGATACCTGGCGTTTTTCTGTCTTGCCTCAGTAATGCGCATTACCGATCCTCATCCACTTCGATATCCACCTTGATTTCCTTGGAAGCGGACTTTGCAGGAGCAGCGCTGCCAGCCGGTGGGACCGTCTCGGTCTTGACCGGGACGGGTGACTTCTTCATTTTTCCCGCGCCGCGCATGGCGACAAGCTTATCCCCATTTTCCCGGATTTTTTCGTCGATTTCCGCCATCAGCTCCGGGTGCTCCTCAAAATAGACCTTGACGTTGTCGCGTCCCTGGCCGAGGCGTTCGCCGTTGTAGCTAAACCATGCGCCACTTTTATTGACGATGTCGAGCTTGACCGCAAGGTCAAGCGTTTCTCCTGATTTGGAAATTCCCTGTCCGTACATGATGTCGAATTCCGCTTCCCTGAAAGGAGGAGCGACCTTGTTTTTCACGACTTTGACTCTCGTGCGGTTGCCGACGACCTCGGTACCGGATTTGAGCTGTTCGACCCTTCTGACGTCAAGACGCACAGAGGAGTAGAACTTCAGCGCGCGGCCGCCCGGGGTGACCTCCGGGTTGCCGTAGACCACGCCGACCTTCTCCCTGAGCTGGTTGATGAAAATGGCGACACAGTTGGATTTGCCGAT
>ERZ781272.830-NODE-830-length-15318-cov-2.938020_pt1 | contig 15318 bp, 15 predicted proteins | sample MGYA00375850_ERZ781272 | MGnify/ENA primary metagenome ERZ781272 (study PRJEB29790, sample SAMN06051246) | human gut metagenome | host: Homo sapiens | place: USA: Cincinnati, Ohio | collected 2013-06-21 | study: EMG produced TPA metagenomics assembly of the Gut...
TATAGAGTTTTTATTCTATCTCTGTTTAACTTTATTATCTTTTTATTCTTGTTTCTAGACATTTTATGGATTTTTTTTAACTCATAGTCCAATGTATTTTCTATACATTTTTTAACATAATCATATTTTTTATTTAGCATATTAACAATTTCTAATTCAATATATCCATTTAAATATAATTCTATTATTTCATTATTCACTATCTGCTCTCCAATCCGTAAATAGACGCACTTATAGAGGTTTTGCGTATTTGTGACATTTTTTTTACTTTTTGTTGTAAGAATCCACATTCACGAATTTAAAAAATATGTTCAAATACGACTTTAAAATGTTTTGTTTTTTATTTTACAACAATATTATATAAAATAGAAAACAATTCGTCAACTTATTTAAGGTACATTTTATGCGACTTTTCAAAAAACAAGTGCATGTTTATTATAAAAATGTAAAATAATAAGTTAAGAAGGTGATTATAGTGAAGGAGAATAAGTTTCCTAAAAATTTAAAAAAAATTAGGAATCTCTATAAATTATCTCAAAGTGATTTAGGAGAAAAAATAAGTGTATCTAAGCAAACTATCTCTAAGTATGAAAAAGGTCTTGCTGAACCTAACTTTCATACTTTAATAGAAATATCTCGTTGTTTTGATTGTTCTTTAGATTCTTTAGTCTTTGGCGATGTTGAGTTAAATAAAAAGAACCCTATAGAGTTAAAAATTATTGTAGATAAAAAAATAAATAATTTAAAAAATGAACTCCAATTTGCGATAAATAACTATTTTGAATATGATGAAGTAGATAATACAGAATTTTCTGACGAATTATGTTTTGATGAAAGCGATAACCTCATAGATTTATCTGATTCATCAACTAATAAAAATAGTATAGACTTAGAGTTTTATAAAACAACTAATATTATTAAATCACCTAACTACTCCAATTTAAAAAATAGTAAAAATTTTTTAAAACTGCCTTGCATTGGTAATGTGTCAGCAGGTAATCCTCAATATGCTTGTGAAGACATAGAAAGATTTTTCTATATACCAAAAAAATATCTAAAATATCATGATCGTGACTACTTCATATTAAGAATTAAAGGTGAAAGTATGAATAAGTTATATAAAGATGGTGATTATGTACTTATTCATAAAACTTGTTGCTTAGAAGAAGAAAAACCCTCTGTCGTCTTAGTTAATAACGAAGAAGCAACTGTAAAATATGTAAAAGTAGACAATGAGTATTTTTATTTACAGCCTTGTAGCGACCATCCTAATTTTCAAAAAAATATAAAATACAAAACTAATGAAAACATTTTAAATATTGTTGGCACTGTAGTAGGTGTTGTTTTTGAAGAAGAAGTATAGTAATTAACTTTTTAGTTTTTTATTGTCCTTCTTTTTCTTCTTCTAACAAATTCAATTCATCATCTCCCAGAATAAATATATCTATCCTCTATCAAATAAAAATTATATTTTAATTAAACACAGAACAATATCTATATTTAAATCATCAAAGTAATTATTTGATATAGTTATCTTACCTTCACTAATTTTAACTACTTCACCAATAACAAAGTTTTTTGCACCTACGACTTTTACTTTCACCATATCACCTATATAGACATTACTAAAATCCATATAATCACCTCTAAATTCATATTTTTAAATAAAGTTTATAAGTTCCTCACTTGGATAAAATAAATTGTTATTAGTTGCATACTTTTTAGCAAGATCATATGTTGCTTTACTTACTTTCCAATTTCTTTCAATTGCTCTATCATAAGACAGTTTATCAATATCATTATAAGTATCTACTTCATTAATCATTTTATCGATATCTTCTTTTTCTTTTGCTATATACACTTTTTTGAAATAACTAAATGTTTCTCCACCTTGAGCTATTGTTGTATCAATAGAATTATCAGCAATTCTGAAATCAAAATTTTTAAACATTCTCAATTGAGCATCTGATAAGAATATAGCAGCATCTATAAATTTTTCTAAAAGTGCTATTTCTTTTAATCCGATACTTTTTATTTTTTGTATTTCTAATATTTTTTGATTTGTAGTTAAATTTTCATCTAATTGTATTGTTTCAAAATCTGTTAATAGTCTATTTGGTATTTTTTTGTATTGAGGCTTATTAACAACAACAACAGAATCAGTCTTACTACAATCAGTCTTACTTCCGTTCAAATTTTGAACTAAGGTTAGTTCAATTTTTGTACTATCCTTGGAATTACTAGATTCTAGAGTTTTATTGCTATCAACCTTAGTGTTTTCAAGGATAGTACAATTTTTGAACAATGCCCTTTGTTCTCTTTCTTTTCTTTCTTTTTTTCTTTTTTGTTTTAATTGTTTTAAATTTTCAAAATGACTATCTAAGTGTTTTTCTAAAGTTTCATTAGTTGTATCAACATATCCAACATATAAAATATTTGAATTGCTATCTTTTAAATTTTCAACATTCATAGTATTATTTTTTACTTTGCCAACTTCCATTTCAGATGCTTTTGCTTTTTTTACTAAGTTAAAGTCAACAAGTTCTTTTAAATATTTACTAGCAGATGCTCTTGCACAACTTAAAAATACTTCTATTTCTTCAATAGAACAGATAATAAAAGCTCTATCAAATTTATCATACCAATCATTTTTTATAGAAAGATTAGTTCTATCATTAAGCATTGCATATAATAGTTTTGCATTTGCTGATAATTTTTTATATTTTTCTTCATACATTAAAGCCTTTGGTAACTTAAAATGTAATTCTCTCATGTCATCATCTTTTGTTCTGTATTTGAAACTCATAATTTTCCCTCCGTAGTTAGTAACATTACTTTGCATTGTCTATATAAATTAAAAAAGCCTTGATATATTAAATATCAAGGCTTGGAAACTTCATAATCGTAATTTGAAAATATCTGCTCCTAAGAGGATAGTTATATCCTCTTAGATTTTACGAAATTTATTACTTTGAAAACAATTTTTATAGTGTTTTATTAAATAAAGCACTATAAAAATATTGATAAGTGCTATAATAAATGATATAATAGTACTTATTAAAGCAATAAATTTGAAGTCAACTTGCACAAGGTAATTTAATATTTTGCAGAATATTAAATCCTATAATTTAAAAAATGTCGCCAAACATTTCTTAAATTCGTGAATGTGGACTTTTACAATATTTGATTTTATCACTATTGTAATATAAAATCAAAAAAAATACAAATATTTATTTTAAATATTTGTAAAATAAAAAAAGAAGTAGTCATATTTTATGACTACTTCTTTTTTTATGTATTTTGTTTTATCTAACAACTAATGCTTTTTTACCAACTGTATAATATACATCTTTAAACTTAGATTTGCTCACTTTATATTTTCCTTGAGCTGGATCAGTTATGTAAAAATAATTACTATCTACTCCTGTTACTGCAACTACATGCAGATTTTTATTAACCCACATTTGGTCTTTTGTTCCTTCATACCAATATCCCATTTCAGGATTTGAGAAGTTTCTTGATACCCAAATTACAGAAGGATTACCTTTCTTTAATTCCTTTTCTAAAGTATCAACACTAGCTCCTGTTATATCTTCACTATTAGGTCTATATTTTTTTGCAGTACTTTCTAATGCTTTTGGATAAATTGTTTGGAATATTCCTTTTTCATTTCTATAAGGACTTCCTACAAATCCTAGATTTGGATTTTTGTTAGGAGATTTAAGCATTTCATCTGCTATTTTAGTTTTTGCTACAGATACACCTTTATAATTCAATAATTGAGCTAATGAAGTTGCTTCACAACCAAGTGGTAAGTTCGGATATTGGTTTATGAACGGAACATTAAGTATTGATGAATTATTAGAAGGTGCATTGCTTAAATATTTGCTAGAAACATAAGCAGTTTTACCATCAAATTTTATTTTACTCCAACCATTACTAGTTGATATTACAGTAACTTTATTACCTTTATGAAGAGTTCCTATTTTTTTATAATTTGTTCCTGCTCCACTTCTTACATTTAATGCACTTGTATTAACAGACTTTATAGTATCAGCAAAACTAATACTTTTATTTGCTATACTTGTAATCATTAATGTTGATGCTAAAGATGTTGCTATAACAACATTTTTTAATAGTTTTTTTCTTCTGTTCATATTAATCCCACCCTTTATATTTATTTGAAAATTATACCATATACTTAAAATAAATGTAATTTATTGTATTTATTAAGAATTTATGGTATCTTATCTTTTTTATACTATTCTATTCTTTTATTTCATTTTCATATTCTTTTACTAGCCTATAAAATGTATTTCTTTTTAATCCTAAAAGATCCATAGACTTTACAGCAGTTAATTCTTTATTTTTCCATCTCTTATATATTTTTTTAAAATCCTCTGTTATTTCTGTTTTAGGTCTTCCAGTTACTCTACCTGTTTTAAGTGATATTTTTTTCCCTGTTTTTTTATCTATTGGCATAGATTCAATTCCTTGACTTCTTCTAACTTTATTCTTTTCAAGTTCCTTTTGAGCCACATATGCTAAAGTATTAATAATCTGGTCTCTTAGCATTTTATTAATAAGAGGGTCACTTGTTGTAGGCATAGGGAAATCTAAAAAATCTACCTCTACTCGTAAATTATCAAAGTATCTTATTTCCTCTTTTATTTGGTCATAGTTTCTTCCTAATCTATCTAGTTCTGTGAATATAACTTTGTCACCTTCTCTTACAACTTGCTTTAATAATTTATAATTAGGACGGTCAAAGTCTTTTCCTGTTGTCTTATCCATTAATATTAAATCGCACCCTTTTTCTTTTAATTGTTGCTCTTGTCTTGATTCATTTTGCCCCTTGGTACTAACTCTTATATATCCATATACTTTCATTTATATCTATCTCCTATTTATTTAATATCTAAGTAAACTTTTAACTACTTAGCTATTATAATACCAGATAATTATACAAATCAAATTAGTTTTATTATGCTTTTGGGGCGTTTCTTTGTTCCACCCTCCCTATAATTAAATATTACTAAATGTATTTCAAAAGATCAATATATTTTGAAATATATCCCTAAAATATTTTATCAACCTTTTGAAATATAGAATATAATAAAAAATGCTATATTTCAAAATGGATACTTTTTGAGATAGTATAATAAGTATTAATATATTATATTTGTTAAAAAAATGTTTCATAATTGTTTCCAAATCACGTCTTAATTGTTAAATATTGTAAATTTGTTTTTTATTTTTTTAATATATGTTGAAAAATAAAAAATAGTACACTATTATTTAATTAAAAAACTTGTGGTAGGTAAGGTATATAAATGAAAGCTAAAAAAAATTCACTTAGAGGTATAAAAGATTGTTTAAAGCTATTGTTTAAATACGACAAAAAATATTTATTTATTTCTATAATCATGGCTATATTCCAAGGGGTTATACCAACATTTACATTAACGATAAGTCAACAAATTTTAAATACATTACAAAAGAATCAAACAACTATAAAATACTTAGTTTTTTTACTATCTATTTATGCAATGTTGAATGTAATTCCTAGTTTGATAATTTCAATATATAGCTATTATAGAACTAAATTCAATAAAAATTTTGAAAAATACATTGATGAGCTACTATTAAAAAAAATATTAAAACTAAACTTAAAAGACTTCGAAGATGATGAAGTTTATGACATGATAAATAGAGCTAAGTCTCAAAGGGGCATAAATTTAACAACACTGTTTGAAAATTCAGTTAATTTAGTTAAAGAAATAATCTCCATAGTATCACTGATTGTTTTACTTTCTAAATTTAATGTATGGTTAATCTTAATTGTCATAATAGTCCCAATAATCAATTCATTATTTTCAGTTAAGTTTGGAAAAGAACAGTATGATATAGTATATGATCGTACTTACAAAGAAAGAAAATTATGGTATATAGACCATTTAGTCTCTAAAGGACAAGCTTACAAAGAAATAAAATTATTTAACATAGGAAATAAGCTGTTAAATTACTATCTAAAGTTAAAAACTGAAATTATAAAGCAAGATTTAAAAGTAGTTAAAAAAACATTTTGGACAACTTTGTTATGTATGTTTTTTGATTCTGTTATAGATGCTATGATAATAGGATATATAATTTTCCAAGGCTTTTTAAAAAAAATATTAATTGGGGATACAACAGTATATATTCAAGCAGTTCAATCTATAAAAAGTAATGTTGAATCAATATTTACCTTAGTTAGTACAATAATTCAAGAATCATTTTATATTAATTTATTTTTCGACTTATTAGAATACAATATCTCTGATACTCCTGATGAATTATTGGGTGATAAATTTACTATTTCTAATATTGAACATATAAAAATTGAAAACTTATCCTATAAATATCCAGAATCAGATTGTTATGCACTAGAAAATATCAACCTAGAAATCAGTAAAGGAGAATCAATAGCTCTTGTGGGTAGAAATGGTTCAGGCAAAACAACTTTAATAAAAATATTAATGGGTTTTTATGATAATTATGAAGGTGTAATAAAAATAAATGGTATAAATTTTAAAAAAATAGACAAGCAATCATATAGAGATATAGTTAGTAGTGTTTTCCAAGATTATATAAAATATGAGGCAACACTTAGAGAAAATGTATCTATAGGTTTAGGAATATCTTTGGGAGAATCCAATGAAAATATAGATAGTAAGATATTAGAAGTGATTAAAAAAACAAATTTAAAAAGTAGTATTTATAAGGAAAATGGTCTAGACACAATTCTTGGAACTTGGTTTGGTAAAACACAATTATCAATGGGAGAGTGGCAAAGGTTAGCCATATCTAGAGCATTACTTAAAAATGCAGATTTATATATTTTTGACGAACCCGATGCATCACTAGATGCAGAAGCTGAAAGTCAATTATTGAATTTATATAAATCTACCTTTAAAGATAAAATAGGTATATTTATAACTCATAATATATCTACTGCAAGTAAAATAACTGATAATATAGTAGTTTTGGATAATGGATCAATCGCTGAAAGAGGAAACCATAAAGAATTGCTTTGTGAACAAGGAATTTATTCAAAACTATTTTATAGCAATAATTAAATATTAGGTTATTACAGAATTATTATATCTATCTTAATAATTCAAGTTATACCTTACCTTATTGAAATATATAAAATAAAAATATTAATTTCAATAAATTTATTTTTATCTAAATAAACTAATCAAGTATAAAAAGGGGGAGTTTTATGAGTTCAAAGCCATTTATTCATTTATTTGAAACAGGGAAAAAAAATTATATTTATGATGTAAATACCAATAAAATATTAGAAATAAGTAAAGACCTATATGCATATCTAAAAGAATATCTTTATTCTGATAAAAATTCAAACTTAAACGCTAAAGTAGAAAAAGAATTAAATAATTTAAAAAAACATGGATTTCTTAAAAATAAAAGAATTGAAAAAACAGAACATCCAGATACTAAATTTTTAAAATATTATATAGATAACAAACTATCTTCAGTAGTACTTCAAGTCACTCAAAACTGCAATTTAAGATGTGATTATTGTATTTATTCTGGTTCATATAATAATAGAGTACATTCAAATAAAAGAATGAATTTCAATACTGCTAAAAAGGCAGTAGACTACTTAATACAACATTCAAAACAATTAAATGAAATAAATATTAGTTTTTATGGAGGAGAGCCTTTACTAGAATTTGAGTTAATAAAAAAAATTGTTGAGTATGCAAAAGATTTAGCACAAGGTAAATATATTACTTTTAATCTTACAACAAATGCTACATTATTCACGCCAGAGATAGTTGAATATTTTGTTAAACATAATATAACAGCAATGATAAGTTTAGATGGAAATGAAGAAATACATGACAAAAGTAGGGTTTTTGCATCTTCAGGAAAGGGTACTCACAAATTTGTACTAAAAAATTTACAATTTATAAAAGAAAATTATCCAGAATATTACAAAAATAACATAACTTTTAACACTGTAGTTCTTCCAGAGAATCAATACACTTGTATTCACGACTTTGTATCAATAGAAGAGCTTTTAAAAGATTCTTATTTTTTAGAGTCAGATGTGAGCCAACATAACACGGATAAAGAATTTAAAATGTCTGATGACTATGTTTTTGGTAAAAATTATGGTAGATTTTTAATATTATTAAGCAAATTAAACATAGTAGATTCTAAAAATCTATCTCCTCTACTTCAGGTTGCAAATAGTGTCTTTGATGGATTTATAGCAGATAGAAATATCACAAGAATTGAGTTACCAACAGTATCACACCACAGTGGTCCATGTTTACCAGGTGTATATAGAGCTTTTATAACGACAGATGGAGATATTTACCCATGTGAAAAGGTAAGTGAAAAATCCTGTCTATCAAAAATTGGAACATTAGATGATGGAATTGACCTAGAAAAAGCCTCTAAATTATTAAATATAGGTCAATTTTATGAAGAAAAATGTTTCAATTGTTGGTCTTATACTAACTGTGGTATATGTATTGCTAAACTTAATGAGATTGATCGTAGTGAAGAAGAAATAGAGCCTCAATATTGTGATTTAATAAAATATACAACAGAAAGTAATATGAAAGATTATTGTGTTTTAAAATCATTAGGTTACCAATATTAAAAAATAAAAAAGGAGATAAATAAATGGAAAAAATACTTGTTTACCCATTTAATTACGAGTTTTTAAGCTTTATAAATCAAAGTGATAAGCTTTATGATTGTGAAATTAACTCACTTGTAAGTCCTAAAGGGTGGTTAGAAGATAAAAATCAATATAAGTTAAATAATAAGTTAATTGAAGTGAGCGATTCTTTTTATGAAGAAGTAAATAAAAACTCCCTTGTTTGGTTTGTTGAAACATTACATGATATAGATTTGGAAAAATATATAGTTCCACAAATAAAATACTGTCTAGAAACCAATAAAAAAATAATCTATTCAAGAAATGATATAGATTTATTACTAGAACACTTAACAGAAAGTGAAGTTAATAAGTTAAAATATAATTTTGGAGATAATTACGATACAGTAGAGAATTTTTACTCTACTTACAAGATTATTACACCAGTAGTTTTTATTTGTGATGCATTTGGAGGATTAGAAACATTTAATCTACAAGTTGAGCTTATTAATAATATAAAGAATAGAGGGTATTCCGTTGTAGGATTAAGTAATAAAAACTATAGTCATTTATTTGATATAAAAAAGATGCCTTCATATATAAACTCTGAAAAAGTAAGTATGAAAAGAAAAATTATTAACTTTAATCACTATTTAAAAGATATAGAAAGAGAACTAAAACCAGATTTAATTGTTATAGAAGTTCCAGGTGAATTATTTTCATATTCACCTAAGATGTTAAGTAACTTTGGTTTAAAACCATTTGAAATGTCGTATGCAGTCCAAAATGATTGTGGAATATTATGTGTTCCTTTAGATATTTATGATTCATCAAATTATGAAATTTTATCAGACGCTATAAAAAATAAATTTGGTATAAACATTGATTATATGATTGGAGAAAGAAAAGTAGTTGACTCATACGAAACAGAAATTAGGCAACAAATGGTTTATGTACATTTAGATGAAGATATTGATAATAATTATATGAATTTAACAAATGATAAACTTTATTTAAACTTTTCAAGTGATATAAACCGATTAATTGATAATATTGTAAATCAACTTAAAATGTATGCAAGTATAATTTCAGTCTAATAATTTTAATAATTGAAAGGAGATAAAAGATGGATCATATAGAAATTGAAAATAAATTATCAGATATATTTTATAAAGTAGTAGATATAGATTTCAAGAAAAATGAATACTTAAGAGAAAAGATGTTGTTTTCTTTAGATTTAAATCTAGAGCCTAGAGACTTAGTTACAATATTAATTAATATTCAAAATACATTCGGTATTAAAATACCAGAAAAAGTATTATTAGATAGAAAATTTTCTACATTTAATAATATTTTAAAAATTGTTGAAGAAAGTTTATTAAGTCTGACAGAATCACACAGCTAACTATAATAATAAATTAATAGATATACATTAGGGAGGTAAATATATATGTTTGGAAAAAGAGTAGAAGTATTGGATTTAGAAAAAAATAATAGGGGGTTTTGCACAGCTTTTTGTCCATCAAGTTGTAAGTCAACAGCTGTAGTATATTGTAAGTGTTAAAATGATAAATATGAAAATAGAGGAAGTTCATACTCAACATGGTATGCTAAACAACATATGAACTTTTTAGCACCAGATTGGGATTAAAAATATAAGAATAATATAATAGTAGTATAAAAATAAAAATTAAATTCTATTAATTTATTATAGTTAATTAGACCATTAGTAAATTATAATGGTCTAATTTTAATTTAAGTATATTTTAAGTCAAAAATATACAATTTTGTAAATAACTAATTTTTTATAGATATTTAAAATAATTATGATATTATTTAAGTAACTATAAAAATTAAGAGGAGGTATATTATGGATACAGTTGAAATTGTAAGAACTGTAGTTGGAATAATATTTATACTATTTGGATTAGGAGTATATGCATATGATAAACTTCACGATATGAAATATTCAGAATTTAGATATAGCCCTATAAGTTGGATTTTTTGTTTATTGGCAGGTATTTTAGCTATGGCTTATGATGTGAAGATAGGAACTATATCTATAATAGTTACTTTAATATTATGGATAATTACAAAGACAGTGGTATCAAATTTAACTAAAAAAAAATCAATGTAAATATAAAAAAATATCCCTTTGTTTATAAAGCATAAACTTAAGGGATATTTTTTTATTTCTAGCTTTGTGACTTGGTCAGCGTACAAAGCGAATTTTCTATAAAGAAGTTTCTCTTAAAACTAAACCTTCATTTCTTTCAGCTAGAGTTCTAACAGACCATTCATTTGCGAATAATACTACTGGATTTCTATTTTTATCTTCAACTAGTAATGTATCCATTGGCATTGAAAGCTTACCAAATTTAGAAAGATCATTTTCAACCCAACGTAGATGGGCGTAAGGTAGTGGATACATCATTACATCAACACCATATTCTTGTTTTAGACGATATTCTAAAACTTCGAACTGAAGTACACCAACAACTCCAACGATAAGTTCTTCCATACCACCATTAGGTTGTTTGAATACTTGTATAGCACCTTCTTCTGATAATTGAGTAACACCTTTTACAAATTGCTTTCTTTTAAGAGCATTTTTTGTAGATACTTTCATAAAATGTTCAGGAGCAAATTGTGGTATACCAGTGTATTGTAAGTTTGATTGTTTTGCACTTAATGTATCACCAATATTAAATATTCCTGGATCGTGTATACCAATGATGTCACCTGGATATGCTTTATCAATCATTACACGGTCTTGAGCCACGAACTGTTGAGGTTGAGAAAGTTTAATCTTTTTACCTCTTTGAACATGGTTTACTGTCATACCTTTTTCGAATTCACCAGAGCAAATTCTTAAGAATGCGATTCTATCTCTGTGATTTTTATCCATATTAGCTTGGATTTTAAATATAAATCCTGAGAAGTTATCAGAGTTAGGATCTATTTCACCTAAATTACTTTTACGAGCAGTTGGTGGTGTTGTTATATCTAGGAACGATTCCAAAAATGGCTCCACACCAAAGTTAGTAAGGGCACTTCCGAAGAATACTGGTGTTAATTCACCCTTTAATATTGTTTCTAAGTCAAAGTTATCCCCAGCAATATCTAAAAGTTCAATATCTTCTAATAGTTTTTCGTGAAGGTCATGACCTAATAAATCAGTGAACTTCTCATCAGATGGATCACCAGTTATACAGCTGGCAATAGCTTGTCCATGGTTACCATCATCAAATACTTCAACTTGATTTTTATGACGATTAAATACACCTTTGAATTCTTTACCAGAACCTATTGGCCAGTTTACTGGACAAGAACGAATTCCAAGTACATTTTCAATATCTTCAAGTAATTCAAATGGGTCTTTACCTTGACGGTCCATTTTATTTATAAATGTGAATATTGGAATTCCTCTCATTTTACAAACATGGAATAATTTCTTTGTTTGTGCCTCAACCCCTTTAGCAGAGTCGATAACCATTACTGCAGAGTCTGCAGCCATAAGAGTTCTATAAGTGTCTTCACTGAAATCTTGATGACCAGGAGTATCAAGAATATTTATACAAAAGTTATCATATTCAAATTGAAGAACACTTGATGCAACAGAGATACCTCTTTGTTTCTCTATCTCCATCCAGTCAGATACTGCATGTTTTTGAGATCTTCTTGATTTAACTGAACCGGCTTCACGAATGGCTCCACCATATAATAGAAACTTTTCAGTTAATGTAGTTTTTCCTGCATCGGGATGTGAAATGATTGCGAAGGTTCTTCTTCTTTTAACCTCATTAATCAAGTTTAAATTTTGTTCTGTCATTTTTTATCATCCTTTATTTTAAATTTATGATTATGCAAATATAAAAATATATTTATTAGTAGTTTTAAGATGAACATAATTATATATGTACTATAAAAAACTACAATACTAATTGATATTATAACTTTAATCAAAAACTGTCAATATAGAAATAGAGGAAAGAGCAGAAAACATAAACCAAATAATAATGCTACTACAAAGACATGATACTATAGGGAACGTACTTAAAAAATAAACGAAAAAGATCTACGAATAAAGTAAAAATAATGGAATATTTGTATAAAAATATTGTTATTTATTGAAATAATAAATAATTGAAAATAATGGATATATAGATTGATAAATTATATAAGTTATATTATTATTATATATAACTGGAATGATATACAGAAAATTCAGAAAAATAAAAGGGGGAATAGAAATATGATAAAAAGAAAAAAGGCACTACCAGCAATACTAATAGCTACATTAATGATGACTACAGCTTCATTTGCAACACCTAATAAAGATATGCAAAAATTAGAAAAGGTATTTTTAAACAGGGTAAACGAAAATAGAGCAATGAATCATATAGAAGTTTTATCAGAAGACATAGGGGTTAGAGTAAGTGGAACAAAAGAAGAATACGAGGCAGCAAAATACATAGAGAAACAGTTCAAATCAATGGGGTATAAGACAGAAATACAAGAATTCAAATTTGTTAGAGGTGGACAAGAAGTAACTTCATGGAATGTAATTGCAACTATGAAACCTGGAGTTAAAGGTATAAAAAATGATAAAAATGATACGAATAAAATTGTACATTTAACAGCGCATTATGATAGCGTTCCAAAAGCTCCAGGGGCAAATGATAACGCTTCAGGTGTTGCTTCAATGTTAGAAATAGCAAAATCAATGACTAGTATGGATATAGACAAAGAAGTGAGATTCGTAGCTTGTGGATCAGAAGAAGTTGGACTTAAAGGATCTTATGCATATGTAGATTCTTTGACAGAAGATGAAATAAATAGAAGTGAAGGGAATTTTAATTTAGACATGGTTGCTACAGCATACGAGCCATGTACGGAACTTGCAGTATATACATATAATCAAGGTGAAAATGTTATAACGGACTATATGAAAAAAGCAGGAGAAAAAATTTCTTATTTATCAAATGATGAAGTAGAATATAATGGAGAGTATGATGGACCTATGGGATCTTCAGACCACGTGCCATTTGCTAAAAAAGGTATACCTTCAGCATTATTTATAAATGTAGATCCAGCAAAGAAAGATGACCCAAGATCAGCTATAGAGCCATACTATCATAAGCCAGAAGATCATACAGGAAATGTAAGTGTTGATAGATTAGAAAGAACTGTAAAATTAGTTGGACTAGCAACTCTAGATGCATTAAATGTTGATTAATTAATATGAGTATAAAAAGTACATATAAGTGGATTGAAACACCTGATGATTATTATAAAACTTATTTATTAATTGAAACTTGTAACAACTCAATATATTACATTTTATCTGATGAAGATAAAGGAATAATTTATAGAGCTGGTTTTTTCGAGGCAGGTGGAGATTTTAAAGTTTATAAATACTATAAAAGTACATGGATTATTATGTGTGAAGGGTTTGGTTCTCCAACCAGCCAAGCACTACATATTGGTAATGTAAGTAATATTTATAGAGCCAGCACTAATTACAATATATATGATTTGTTTACGGGAGATAACATAATAGAGTTATAAAATGGATGAAAAAGATAAAATACTAAAAATGTAGTTCGTTTAAATTTATAATACTTATTATAATGAAATATAGGGTAATGTAAAATAATTTGTGCTTTTAGATTAAATAAAATTGCTGTAGAGTAAGGGAATTACTCTACAGCAAAAATTAATTTAAACTCTCTTAGTTGAAAATATATCTAAGTAACTCTTTTATCATTACACTTCCTGGAACAAGGTGTATTTAAAACAAGCTGATAACATTACTATTATCACAAGATGAACGCAAGTCACCCAAATTCTTAGTTATTTTATTGATAGAAGCTACACTCATGCCCAAGCCTAAATCTTTTGTAATTATTCCAGTAAGAAGCTCCTCTATATCTGGAAAAAATGCCATATAGTCTTTAAACTCTTGTTTTACTAAATCATTATCTCTGTTTGCAGCAAGCTTGTCCAACATATAAAAAATAGGATACACATCATCTAGAGTATCTGTTACCTGCAAATCTAAAATATTTCTCTGAACATCATCGCCGAAATTTATATGGGGGCTATATGCATATTTTATTACCTCTTTTAAAGTTTCGTTTTCCATATATTGAGATAAAATTGCTTTTTTATTAATTAAAGAAGGTGTACTTCTTATTTGTCTGAATATTTCCTGTACCTTTATTAGATCTCTTACACTATTAATTAAACTTTCTACATTTTCTAATATCATTTATATACACTCCAATTAAATTATTTTGTGGGTATTTCTTTTTTAACTTTATATAATTGTAGGTTATATTTGATAAAAGGTCACTTAATAGTTTGGTTTTGAATGAAAGTCCTTAATAATTAAATGATTAGATAAAATAAGGTCAATTTTTACAAAATAGATTTATGCTGGAAGTTTAATATTTAAAACAAAAGTAAGTATTTACTATTTAATCTGCTGTTTATTAAAGGAACAACTCCTTGAAAACTTAAAATATTTTAAACATATATTTACTCAGTCAAAGGAGTTCCCCATATTGGATAAATATTATTTATTATCAGCAGGAAAAACTATATTAAGATCCCGTCTAATTTTATCCATAGTA
>ERZ781272.831-NODE-831-length-15285-cov-3.790479_pt1 | contig 15285 bp, 16 predicted proteins | sample MGYA00375850_ERZ781272 | MGnify/ENA primary metagenome ERZ781272 (study PRJEB29790, sample SAMN06051246) | human gut metagenome | host: Homo sapiens | place: USA: Cincinnati, Ohio | collected 2013-06-21 | study: EMG produced TPA metagenomics assembly of the Gut...
ACAATCCAAAAAATTTTTAGCCACAAGTGTTACAAAAATGCTTGACCACAACACTCCTCATTATGTACAACCTGCTGACAATAATAGGACTGACAGTACAAGTGGTCATCTCTAAAACGAATACTAGTCTCTATATGTCCTCCTATAACCTCTGGTATACATGTACACAAATACATTGTATCTGATGAATCTAGCATTATAGGTTTGCTTTCTTCATACAGAAACCTATATTCAATAGAGTTCTTCTTAAAATAGTCAATAATTTTCTTCTTTGCTTGTAGCTTATTCATTTCATTTCTCTTCCTTTTTCTTACAACTGAACCACTATAATCATTCATTAACTTCTATCACCCTATAAGTAATTTCATTTTGTTCTTCCTCAAACAGATATTTCTTACCTCCCATCTCATATGAACATTTATATTCTTTTCCTGTTTTCAGAAAATTTTCTATTGTAAGCAGCTTAGATTTAAAATAAAGTTCATCTAATTCTTTAGAGGCTTCGTCTGTCAACAGATAATCCACTGTTACACCAAAGTAATTGGCAAATAAAATTACTGTGTTAATAGAAGGATAACTCGTGGCATTTTCAATATTTGATATCGCACTTGGAGTTAATCCTATTTTAGCTCCCAACTCCCCTTGGGTTAGCTCTCTTGCAACATGTAATTTTGCAATATTTTTTCCTATGTATTTTATGTCCATGGGACCTCCTTTTATTATACTTGAAATTCATCTAAGACGCTGTTTGCAAATAGCAAAATCTACACACCAGTAGTGTTGTTCTTTTGAAAATTTCTTTAAAATTTCTATTCCCATTTAGGAATATAGTTTCTATCATCGATATAAATATCGCAGCTAATTTTCCTTGAATTATTTCCATACAATTCCTTTATTTCCGGAAGATTATCATTAATTGCATCAAATACCAAATTGAATTCTTTGCACCATTCTATTGCTTTATATAATGCATCCCCCTCCCTGCATGTCCACAAAATAATTTTGTTGCCCTCTCTTTGAAGTTTCTAATTTTCGATTAGGCTCCCCTACGCCAGGCCAATTGCCATGACATAGGGTTCCATCAAAATCTACTGCTATTATTCTATTCATTTGCACTAAACTCCTTCCTATCTTTCTATTTCAAAGAACACTCCCGAGTGATCGGTACATCCATTTACTCTTAAACTATCAAGGTAACCCATTTTTCTAATTGAAGAATATCCAATAACAGAGCTTAATAAATAATCGAGTCTCCTTCCCGTGGTACAAGTAATATGTCCGTTATCTCCTCCCCTATTTAACCAAACATCAATTGCGCCTTCCTTCTTTAACTCGTCAAACTTTAGTTTTCTATTGGTGCCCTCATCAAACACGTTAAAATCTCCAACAATATATAATCTTTTTTCAAGATTTTCTTTAAAATAATTAATAATTTCATCCCAATAATCAATATCATATGGAATATGTACACCCACAAGAATAATATCGCCATTCTTCAACACTACACTTTTATTAGCATAAGATAATTCGCCATTTTTACGTTCAATTAAGTCTATTGAGCGTGATTTCTCCCAAACTGAATTCTTTTTTGTAATCGCAACAGTACATCCATACGGATGATTACTATCATTAAAAGTTTCAAAATTTGAAGGTTTATAAATAATGTATTTTTCCTTATCAAATAGCTTTTCGAATGATTTAAAATTGTCTTCTGCATTATTAATTTCATTTACAAAAACAACATTATTCTCCTCTATCTCTAAGAAATCAATAATCATATTCTTCGTTTGTTCTGCAATTACCGTGTCATAGATCTCACCTTTACCATTTGAACGAACTCCACCACATTTATTAATATTTACTGATAATACTTCCATTGATTAATTCTCCTTTTTTTCTTGCATTTTATTTAAACCTAAGGTATTATATTGGTGTGATATTAATTATTACACTAATATCTGTGATAAATAATATCGCATCTGGTAAAATAAGTCAAGTTATTTTGTGATTTTTTTTATCGCATCAAAAAAAAGGAGACCGATATGAAAATTTCTTCAACATATACCGTAGCATTACAATTATTGATGATTTGCAAGCACTATGAAAAAGAGAAAATAACCAGCGGATTTATTTCTAGGAAAATAGGTGCAGATTCCGCTATTATTAGAAGAGTAATGGCAGATTTAAAGAGCAATGGTTATATCGAAAGCAAACCAGGGCCAGGTGGAACCCAACTTCTAAAAGACCTAAATGATATAAGCTTGTATGACGTATATACAACAGTAACAAATGATGACGAACAAATTCTGAAATTTTACGATTCAACAGATGAATCTTCATTTTTCGAAGAAAAAATTAAAACCGTATCAAATGAGTGTTTTTCCCAGTATATCAGTTCTTTTTATTCAGAATTGAAAAATCATACTGTTGGAGATATTTACAGTAAAATAGAACCTCCATACAACTCAAAATAAAACAATTCTACTTCCAATAAAAATATACCTTTCGTTATCATGAATATTAACTTCAAGAGGTTTGCTCACAATATAGCAAACCTCTTTCCTTTTAAATCCATAATAAGAAAACTACCAAATAAGCAATCATCTTTCTCAAATCACAACTTTTTGACAACGATCTATGAATCCATGTTACCTTGTTCATCGACTCTTTTCAGGAACAGCTACCATTCTGGAAGCATCACTTATACCAAAATGCTTCTTGCGATAATTGTATTCCTCCAAAAATTCATCATACAAATCCATCTTATATCGAATACTCTTCAGCTTTTCTGCTGTATATCCCATACGTTCACAATAAGCATCATACTCCGTCTTAATATCATCTGTAGGTACTGGAAGAAGTGTCACTCGTTCTTCAATAGTAAGTTTTGTAAAGTCAATAGGAATGGCTTCGACAACCGTCTCTATCGTTTCCTCCATAGGTAGCTCAGGAATCACTTTCTCTATCGTTTTCACAGCAGTATCAACGCTTTGGCTACCATCCGATTGTTCAGCCGTTTTAAAAATAGTGTTATCCTCCTCTTCATCCGACAGAACCTCAACTACCTTTTCCTGCTCTTTTTCTTTAATTGTCGCTTCCTTAATACCTGCAAATTCCTCATAAGACAGAATCTCTTCTCTGGCATCATAAAGTGTTACATTCGATAAATCCTTAAACCGGACTTCTTCCAGATAATCCATATATTCCCATTTCCAAGTATGTGTTACACTGGATAACTCCAACAATGCCTTATCCCAGAGGACACCTGCTTGATCAGCCTTTTCACGATACAAAGCAATCGCCTGTTCTTTCTCAAACTCTTCCCTTGTCATAATCGGTGCTGTTAGTTCTTCCTCAGATAAAGAAGTAGCATTTCTGATAAATTGTGTTTCCAGATACTCTATATACTCCCTGTTCCAGTCAGGACGAGCCAATTCTTCACTGTAATATTCATGCTGAATATTATTACGCTCATATGCAAGCTTCCGTTTCCTTGACAGGATTTCTGCTTGCTTTCGTTCTTCTTCAAGCTGCTTTTTCTTTCGAATTGTTTCCTCTCTTGCAGCAGCTTCTGCCTTTGCTCTTGCTTCTTCCTCTGCAATTCTTCGTGCCTCATTTGCCGCTTCTCTTTCTGTCACAATCTGGGCTATCCGTTCCACAAGCTCCGCTTTGCCATATCCATCACCAAGCTTATTCCCACGAATTCCCTTTTTCATGTCCGAAGTGGCAAAGGTTACTGTTTTATCGGTAACACGGATATTCCAACCATATATCCCCTTCAGGCATTCCACCATCTGTTCAAAAGAATCTACAACGGGCAACATCTTATCAATAGTGTTACGAATCAGTTCCCTATTCGATGTAACACCTACACCATCGCTGGAATTTTTATTCATAAGCTGCTTTTCTACCCAGTAATTATCCCTGTGCTTCTTGGTAAGCAAATCCACCTGTCCAAACCCACGTCTGATACAGCTTTCCATCACCCACTTTTTTGCATGATGCATCATCTTTCCTGTACTTTTGTGCTTGCAGCCCTGTTTCCATTCGCAGGGCTTGTCATGCCACTTTTCTTTCCTTCCCTCATACTTTCTGACGGAATTTATCACGATATGAACATGCATATTCTGACTGCCATTGTGACCATCCGGATGCACCGCAAGTACTGCCTGGTGTCCCGGAGCAAATGCAGATAACCACTGCTTTCCAAACTCCAGTGCCTGCTCCATGGTAATATCATCTGTTGGCTCAAAGCTGATAATATAGTGATGAGCCTTCACATCTTTTACAGAATTATTCTTGCCGTACAGACGGTTTGTTTCAATGCATTCTGCTCCAAAGGTATCTGCATCGCAGTTTACCCCTTCTATCAGATAAGAATCTCTCTCCTGTATTCTTCCTTTTTCATCCAGAATCGGTTTATTCGTGTACTCATCAAACTTGCAGGTCAGATATTCTACTGCATCCGAATAAAATCTGTTCTTCACAGAAATATGCTTTATAATCGCCATTATGCTTCACCATCCTTTTCAATCTTTCGTCTGCGCTTTCTTCCACAGACAACATCCTCTAACGCAGGAAGTATCTTAAACTTTAAGTCCAGCAATTCATTCACTGCCTCTTTCACATCACTGTAGACACTTAAATAGGAACCGCCACTATTCAGATGCTTCGCTATCTGATTTAGGTTGGAACCAGTCTTTCCAAGCTGCATGGAATACTCCTTTAACAGACTTGTGTCACCATAGCATGGAAGCTTTCTTCCCAGAGCACATCTTCTGATATACTCCGATGTGGTAAGTCCGGTTTTCCTTGCTTTTTCCTCTATCTGCTCCTTCTCCTCTATGGATATACGCAAGGACATAAGAACCTTGTTATCTCTCTTTTTATCTGTACTTCTCATGAAATCCTCCAATCTGACATAAGAAAAAGCAGGCATCTCTACCTGCTTTCGCTTCATATCTGTAAAATTGTAATAATGTTAATTGCTATTCCTATATGAATAATAAAACTGCCGGATACGGCAGATGCTTTTCCCCGATGCAGATTCTGCATCTCCCCTCCCGTGTATAGCCTCGCTCCCCTATGGTCGCTCACCAATACGCTCGCTTCACTTGCGGATAATATATATCCAAGAAATCTGTCATACACCTGTCTTACTGAGGATTCACCATCCGCATTCCTCATAAGAAATCTTGCTACAGCCTGCGCATCATTTCTAAAAGAATTTCTTTTTCCTCTGATGCAAGCCGACCTATGTCGGCTGTTGCTCCATTAAAGTCGCATAAGGTAGAGCAAGTTCCGCCCTGTATATACAGGGCAGAACTTGTTGGGGATTTGGCATCCCCAAGCCCCAGCTGCTTCCGGCTTTCGAAAGACAAAAAACAGCCCGCAAGTGGACTGTTTTCTGCTTCAAAGCCTTAGCATACTCCGTAAAACCTTTGTATGACACATCTTCCCAAATAAAAAGGACTGTCTTACAAATTCGGTTATATCCTCATACAAGTAACCCTTTTGTAAGACAGTTCATCATACAGCTATATGAATTTGCATCTCAATCATCATCCATATCAAACAGACTTCCAAGCATGCTTTTTGTAGAATTATCCATCTCCGCAGAGGTATCAGCTGGAAGTTCATTACCTGAAGCCTCGACATCTGTTATATGAATACTTCCATTACCAGATACATTACCCTGTGCTGTATTGAACATCGTGTTTTGCATGTTCCCGGGCACACTGTTCGGTACCGTTCCTGCCATCTGAGACATCGGAACAGCTCCCATATTCACCTGCTGTGCCATTACACCAAGAACCCCTGCAAACACATTGTTAGCCACATTTTGGGATGATTCTTTTACAATCTTTATAAACTCTTCCCTTGAAAGTAATATTGCCTCACTAATCCAGTCCTCTATGGACTTTTCCCGATTCTCTTTTTGCTCGTCCTCAATTGCAGTAAGTATTGCTTTCTTGATTGCCTCCGTCTGATTCAAGAATCCGGGCTGGCTGGATTTTTCTTCCAGCCAGTCAAGGATTTTCTTATCACTTTCATTCTTCGGATTTAACCGGAATGATATTGCATTTCCCATAAGTGCCTCCTATCCCAGATTCTCTGCAAGATAACGATATCCGATGGCATTTGCTTTCACATCCGTTACATACTGGATATTTCTGCCCAGTGTTCTGCCAAAACGCTTCATCACACATGCACCACCGCCCACATATACGATATTCTCATGCAGTAAATCCACCTTAATCTCACGAAGCTTTGCTTCCACCTCGTCCGCATAATGCTGTAAGCCCTTTTCGATAAACGGAAGAAAATCAGCATTTACGTTGGACTGCTTTCCACGGATAACATCAATAATATCATCCTCCGGAATCTCACACTTTAACTTGGGAAGGGCATCCTTCTTAATTCGCTCAATGGCTGTAATCAGTCCCAGCTCATAAGTGTAAGCATCCTTATCCATAGGAATCCTGTCACGGACACTTAACACATCCAGTGTCCAGGAACCTAAGTCAACGCATCTTAATCTGTCCATGTCTCCCATACGATTTGCAATCGCTGCATAACACTGGGCATAAATCTTCACCTTATCCATAAAGAAGGAATAATGCACCCCCTCAAAGGAGAAGGAAATCCGCTCCTTATGCCACAGATAATCACGGAACTCCTTACGTTCTGCACCAAACAGGGTAAGGGGTACTCCTGCATACAATTCCACATGCTCTGTCTGTGTTTTTCCCTGATACTGTAGTTCCTTTGCAATTCCTGCAAGGGTCAGCAGAAAATAGTTCTCATTCTCCGTCTTGGTTGCCTGTTTTCCAAGTCTTCCCTGACCTACGATATACTTCTGTCCCTTATACTCCAATAATCCATGATTAGTAAGCGGTGTATAATCCACCGGAACAACCGAAGTTTCCATAAAGATATGCTCTCCCTTAATGGAACTCCAGCCATGATCCAATGCAATCTTTACTGGTGCATTTTCAGCTTTCAACTCGTTTTCTCTACTATAAATACCATTCATCATAAAATCCTCTCTTTCTCCGGCATGACAACCGGTGTACAAATCGTCGTTGTTTTGTGTTGCAGTTTCTTCTGCATTAGTGATATTGGTAAACAATCTCTCCATAAATAACCTCCTCCGCAAGTCTCTTTGCCTGCTCTCTCACTTTCCACATTTCCATAGTGGAATGCTTGTCTTTTGGCTTATGCTTTGCCAGATACTGATTCATAATCCTATCAAGCATTTCATACGCCTCCTCGTTCACTTCCTGAGCCTTACTATAAAGCTGTCCCATTCTTATATGATGGCGATATCTGTCCGGTTGATTTTCCTTCATATAGGAAATCCACATATGACCATATTTTCCGACATCAGTGATGGCGATAACCGAATCCGTATCGGATTGATTATCATCCGTACCAATATTCGGATATAAAATACCATCCACTGACCTATAAGTCCCACCCATTGCTTCATATAAAGATAATTCTCTGCTCATTGTCCTACCTCCTTCCAAAAACTCGTGTACCCGGGGCGCAAAGCCCCGGAAACTCTACATTTCTTGTTTAAGGACATGTCCTCAAACGGTTACAATTCATATAACTTTGCCATCAGATTATTGACCTCATTTTGCAGACGACGATTCTCTTCTTCAAGCTTCGCTATACGTTTATCTTTTGCTGCTATGATCACATCTTTTGATTTAGATGTTTTATCATATTTTTCATGCCATGCTGATTTAATAGCTATTTCTTTCTGTCTTTCCTGCTCAATCAGAGAACGTAGTTCCTCATTCTTATACAGGTAACTTTTGGCAACTCCACTCATTTTGTGGACACTGTTAAAATTTACAGGTTCCTTGCGTAACACTAATTCAGCGATAGCATCTTTTGCTTTTTTTACTGCCTCTTCATGCTTTCTTTTCCAGCACGCCTCAAGATTATTTTTCTTTTCCTGCATACTATTCCTCCCGAAGCTTTCCATTCTTATGAATGATTCCTTCTGAAAGAATACGTTCCCTCATCTTTTCAAGACGTGACAGGTATTCAGTGTTTTTATCTATCCAATCCTGTCTGTCGCAGGATTCGCCTATCCTTATCTGTTCTTTTATGCGTTTGATTTCAGCTTCATACTCCGGCAAATCCGCTTTGGTAGTACAGAAGCTTGGACATTCTATGCACATATTCATCTGCTGTTTGCAGGCTATCTTAGATGGCTTAAAACAGATACCAAACGGAACTCTTACAGCATCAAGATTTTTTCTTATGCATTCAAAATGTATATCCTCTGTATTCTGATGATCAGGCTCAGGTGGTGCTACATTTGGTTTGAAAAGATTAAGTTTCTCTGTTTCATTCCACTTTTTATAAAGCATATCTTCCGAAACCTTACTGTAGTGCAGGGTCATCTGGAGACTGCAGTGTCCTAAAATTTGCTGTATTATTCCTATAGGCATTCCCTGTTCTGTGTATTCCATAGCTCTGGTATGACGCAAAGAATGGGCTCTGAAGTGATATATTTCGCCATTGCCGTCTAAGATATTTTTCCTGTTGATCAAATCCTGTACCGCCGATGTAAAAGCAGGTTTACTGTAAGGAAGTCCTTTATTTTTTCCTTCATATGTGTTAAAAAGATATTTATCAGGGTTATTCTCGTCTGTACTTTTACCTTTGGCTTCATCAACAAGTGTCTTAAGAAGAGATGCAACCTCTTCTCTGACAGGTATCTTAAGGATGGGAATCCCTGTTTTTGTGATTTCACCATAGAGATAAGGCACATATATTTCTTCCTTGGAGTTCCATACATAATCAAGGCAGCTATCATATCTTAAATTCAGTATGTCCGTTCCGCGCCAGCCTGTTTCACGAAGCAATACATAGACTGGTTTCATTTCAGCCGGTTCTATGTCATCTATTGCGGCATCAATGGCATTTCTTACAGGCTCAGGTATATATTTAATCTTTTCATAGGTGTCTGATGCACGCTCACGCTTTGGAATGTCGTCATCAAATATAAGACGTGTCATATCCTTCTTAGGCGCCTGCGGGTATTCTGCTAACTGTATGAATTCAAGCCAGTTCCTGATAAATGAAACAGCCTTGCTTCTGTAAGTTGCATTATCATCAACATGTTCTTCAGCAATCCAGGATATATAATCCTCTACATCTTTTCTCGTTAAATTTTCCTGAAAGCCATCTGAATGACCGTGTTCGTAAAAAAATCTATAGTAAGCCCTGATATAGATGAGCATTTCATGACAGAATGACCAGCTGCGTTTATATATAAGTCGCTTAAAGTACCTTTTTACGCATTCCCTGTAGTATTCCGGTATTTCCTCGAATGAAAGCCGTGTTTTAGACCTCTTTGCTGTAGCTGACTGTTTTATGCCCGGTATATTCTTTGCGCGCCAAACATCCTTTTCAAGTTCAGGCCGTACATCATAAAAGTCGGTTATAAATTCAATAACCTCTTTTTGCAGGAGATTATACAGACGTATTTCTTCTTTGCTGCAGTTCCATTCAGTGTCCTGTACAACCGCTTTTTCAAAGCTGAACCCCTTATACTCATTTCCTATTTTCACAATTATCTTGCGATAATGCCCACATATATTTGAAACAGATATTTTTTGGTTTTTCAGCGAATGCAGGATGTAAAATTTCATCTCATTTTTTATGTCTTCATTTTGATATCCGCTAAAGTCTGCAAGGATTCCATTCTGTCCTTTCGTTTCTATTCCTGCATCCTCAAAAGCACTGCTTTCAAGATTCCATTTATCATTATTAAGCCAGTAAGCACCATCCTCTGAGAGAAACGAAATCATTTCATCACGATGAGGATCTGACTGTATTCCAAGAGCTAAAGCACCCATTATTTATCACCATCCTTTCCAGGCATGGCAAGCTTTTCAGATACATTTCTGAATGCTTCTGCTACCTCATCATCAGATGGATGAACATAAGTATTAAGTGTCGTATATATATTTTTATGACCGGCTCTTGCTCTTAAAAGTTCAGGACTCCACCCAGCCGAATTGAGCATACTAAGGGATGTATGACGAAACATGTGCGGTGTAATGTAAATCCCCGTTTTCTTACGAAGAGAACGGAAAAGATTATCTACGTCCGTGTAATCCATTGCTTTTCCGGCATTTTTTCCGCTGAGCTTTATAAATATGTGATTGGTTTCAATGCCTTCAGAGTGATAATAGCCTACAAACTCTGTGAATACTTCAAGCAGGTCATTGCTGCAATCAATTCTTCTCGGACTGTTCACTGTCTTAATCTCTGCAAGATTTTCAGCTTCACCACGATCCTTAATCCTGATCACACATTCTGAAATATCTATATCTTCAAGCCATAACGAGAGAGCTTCCCCTATACGCATGCCTGTCTCAAACAGGAGATATAAAAGAAAATAGTCCCTTACATTACAGGTGGCTTTCAGAAGCTGATTTACCTCTTCCTTAGTAACTGTACGAAGAACGCTTTTAGGTACAGGAAGATGCAAAAGATATCTCTTCTGCCTTTTATTTTCCGCTATGCCGTAAAGAAAAGACCTGTATCCTTTTCCCGGTGTTCTTACAAATCTGACAAGCTTTTCTGACAATGTATTTTCTAAATCTTCATGCAATAGAAGATAGTTATAAAAACCAATAACTGTATCTATGTTTGCATTGATACACTGCTCCCTAAATCTCGGCTCCATATTCAATGGAATTACCTTCTCCGAAATATCAGGATATTTAAGCCATGCAATATATGCCGCCAGATCATCTACAGTAACAGCCCTGTATCTAATCTTTTTTTGCTGAAGGAAAGTATAGAAATGCTTCAGATGAATACATTTCTGCTTTAGGGTATTGCGAGCCATTCCTCTGTTATCCTCAAACTTGAGAAACTGCCTTACCTCATCAACCGGAACTCCTCCAGCATCTACAAGAAGATATCTTATCTTCCCATCTGTTGTTTCAAATGTAACTACTTTCATGATAATACATGCTCCTTTCTGCATTTAAATGCATGTATTATCATACCTCATTTATCTCTCGTTTGAGGACTTTAAGGACTATGAGGACACTACACGAGTTTTGTGTGTCCTCAAAAGGAAAAACACCTTCGTTTGAGGACTATGAGGACTATAGTTTAGGTACACGAGTTTTCATTCTGTTATCTTGCTCTGCCCCGGCTACTGTCAGAACTATGCTTTTTCTCACACTCGTGCTTCTCATACCATTCCTTCAAAAGCCGCTCGATTAAATCCGTCTTTTGCTTTGGTGTATAGTTCTCCGGAAAATACTTTGCTACAGAATCAGCCCGAAGCTTAATCTGCTCTCTCTGGTTTGGCTTTTCCTGCTCCAGTATGGAAAACATCGCATCCATATCAAGACTTCCCGACTGGCTCATTCGCTTCATACGATTCGCCTGCGACAGGGAAGGCGTACATTGTTCGATATCCATAACCTCATAAAGCTCATACTGCTGCTCCTCTGTCAGATAGGAAAGCTCTACCGCTATGGTGAAAGCAATTTTTCCATCATCTACCAAATCGAGCACTTTAGGTATCAGATTGGTAAGGCGGATATAACGCGATATCTGCCTTTGGCTTTCCCCAGTCTGCATTGCCAGTGCCTGATTGCTTCTAATAATTGCATCCTCAACACTTTTATCCTGTAGCAACACCCATTTTCCATCAGCATCATGTCCACTGGTCAATGAATGTGTTTGTAAGGTGGGGTTCTCTAACTTCGGTACGACTTGGTCCGAAGTTCCTGTCACAACTTGTGACGAAGATGACTTTTCGCCAACTTGGCAAAAAGTTAAATCCGTTCTTGCCCCCTGCCTCTTCATTGCCTCCAGCTTCATCTTATAAGCGAATGCTTTCTCGCTTGGTTTCAGATGCTCACGCTGTAAATTGCTATCAACCATAGCAATCACCGCCTGATTATCATCCAAATCACGAACTACCACAGGCATGCAGTTAAGTCCCGCCCATTTGCAGGCAGCCTTTCTTCTATGACCCGCAATCAGTTCATAACCGCCACCAACCTTCGGTCTTGCCAGAGCCGGGACAATCACACCTTCTTTCTCAATGCTCTGCATTAATTCAAAAAGTGCCATATCGTTTTCCACCTTAAAGGGATGCCCATTAAAATCGTGCAATTCCGATAAAGGAATCATTCTGATATCTGTTTCCACCACAGCACCATCGTTTTGTTGTGGAAAAGAATACAATTCTTCTTGTTTCTTCATAAAATCAATTACCTCCGTTAAAACTCTCGCTCTCGCACATTTATCCGAGAACGCAAGAGAGCCGCTTATTTCCAAAATCACTTGAAAATAAGCGGCTCAGACCACTTTGTTACTTTATTGAACTGTTAGTTATTTTTGATGAAATATGAACGACAGATTTTTGTGTTTCCGAACTACACCTTCACAACCACTTGAACATTTACTCCGTTGGAAATTGCCTTTTTCTTCTCTTTTCGGTCACTTTGAGAGAACAGGATATGTCGCTCAAAGTGCCTAAATTCAAGGAGTTTCAGGTATTTTTCCTTTGGAGCAGTGTCACGCACTCTACATGCATCGTATGCGCAAACTGGTCAAACGCCTGCACCTTCTTCAGCTCATATCCCCCATCCACAAGAATCCGCAGATCTCTTGCAAGTGTCGCAGAATCACAGCTTACATACACGATCCGCTCCGGTTTCATCGCAAGCATCGTGGACAGACACTGTCCGTCACATCCCTTGCGCGGAGGATCCACAACAATGACATCCGGATGACGCATTTCCTCATCTCCTGCGGATTTCTCATAAAACTCCGGCAGAACCTCTTCTGCTTTTCCAACAAAAAATTCCGCATTGGTGATTCCATTCAGCCTGGCATTATTTTTTGCATCCTCGATTGCCTGCGGTACAATCTCCACGCCATAGACCTGTCTGGCCTTCTGCGAAAGGAAAAGAGAAATCGTTCCGATTCCACAATAGAGATCCCACACAGACTCTTTCCCAGTAAGCTGCGCAAATTCCAACGCTGTACTGTATAACTTCTCGGTCTGCACCGGATTTACCTGATAAAAAGACTGCGGCGAAATATGATATGCAATCGCTGTATCCGTCAGAGAAAAATCCTGTGTATTGCGCAAGTGAATGTAATCCGTGATATAAGGCATTCCCCAGATGCACTGTGTCTCTTTTCCAAGAATGACATTCGTTCTCTCCAGATTGCTGTTTATGGATATGGAAGTCATACCTTCGATCTGACGCAAAGCTTCCACAAGAGCTTCCTTCTGCGGCAGCTTGTTCGCGTTGATGATCAGGCAGACCATAATTTCCTTTGTCGTAAATCCATAACGGATTAAAATATGCCGTACAACACCCTTTCCGGTGGTCTCATCATAGGCTGGAATCTGATAATCCGACATCCATTGCGTGACAGCTGCAAGAATTGGCTCATTTTCTTTTACACCAAGCAGACAGTCTTTGACCGGAATGATCTGATGGCTTCTTGCAGCATAAAACCCCGTAACAAGGTTTCCTGCCTTATCATAGCCTACCGGAAATTGTGCCTTGTTGCGGTATCGGTACGGATATTCCATCCCGACAGCCGGAAGCATAACTGCATCCACTTCCTCTTCTGCAAATCCACCGATACGCATCAGATTATTTTTGACTTTCTGTTTCTTAAAAGCAAGCTGCTCCTCGTAGGACAATGCCTGAATCTGACATCCTCCACACTGCCGGTGAAGCGGACATTCCGGCACGACGCGATAAGGTGAAGGAATTATAATTTCCTCCACCCTTGCATAGCCATAATTTTTCTTCAGTTTTGTTGCCCGCGCTTTGATCGTATCTCCAATCAAAGCATCTTTTACGAAAAAGGTCATACCCTCATACTTTCCTATGCCTTCTCCGCCGACGCCCATATCTATGATTTCCAATGAAAATAAATCGTTTTTCTTCACAATTTCAACCCATTTTCTATATTATTGTATTAGATGCTTGTTCTGCGGATATTGGTATCCAACAGACGATTGAATCCCTGCCACTCCAGATTGTTGTCCGGTACATTGTGTAACAGTTCCTTTACCGTCTCCATTTTTGCATCAATATTGTCTGCAAAGCTCAAAGCCAATGCCTCAACCAAAGCCGGTTTCTTCGGTGAACCATACTCAAGTTCTCCATGATGTGCCAGAATACAATGTTTCAGCTCATTTGCCAGTGTAGCCGGGAAACCGTCAATCGTACGGATGGCCTCGCCGACCCACTCTGCACCGATCATGATGTGGCCAAGCAACTGACCTGCATCCGTGTAATCATTTGCAGGAAATGAAGATAGTTCTTTTAATTTACCAATATCATGGAAGATCGATGCCGTCAAAAGCAGATCTCTGTTCAAAAACGGATAGTTCTGTGCAAAATAGTTGCAGTTGCGTGTGACACTGACGGTATGCTCTAACAGACCTCCGACAAATCCATGATGCACGCTTTTGGCAGCGGAATGGAATTTGAAACGTTCCACAAATGTCTGGTTATCAAAAAACTTATGTAATAACTGATTCAGATACGGATTTTTTACAGAGTCAATGTATCCCATAAGTTCCGTAAACATCTCATCCACATCTTTCTCTGTGCAAGGCAGATAATCCTTTGGCTCATATTCGCCTTCCTGCACCTTGCGGGCACGTTTGATGGAAAGCTGCAGATTTCCCTGAAAACTTGTCACATCACCAGTGACAGCAACATAATCCAAAGCTTCAAATTCATCAATTCCAACCGATCCCGGATCCCAGATTTTTGCATCCAGTGTTCCTGTTTTATCCTGTAAAATCACATTGTCATAAGGCTTTCCTGCTTTTGTCATCGCAGCCTGTTTGACCTTGCAAAGATAAATTTCGTTAATTCTTTCTCCTTCGCGGAGAGATTCAATATATTTCATTATAAACTCCTTTATTTTAAAATTCCTGCTTTAATCTCATAGGTAATAATCTTATACCCGTTACTGCCTTCCCGCTTGATCACGATCTGGTAGTTTTCTCCCGGCTCTAAGCCAAGAACAATCTCGCTGTAAGATGCAACGGTCGTAACATCCTTGCCCGCAAGTTTTACGATAACATCCCCACTCTGTAATCCGGCATTCATCGCAGGGGAATCCATATCCACTTCCTTGATATAAATGCCCTTCGGTATCTTGTATGTGCTGGCAATCTTGTCAGTAACTGTCGATGCCTGCACTCCGAGGTACGGAATATCTTTATCCGCAAACAAAAGC
>ERZ781272.832-NODE-832-length-15284-cov-2.980760_pt1 | contig 15284 bp, 12 predicted proteins | sample MGYA00375850_ERZ781272 | MGnify/ENA primary metagenome ERZ781272 (study PRJEB29790, sample SAMN06051246) | human gut metagenome | host: Homo sapiens | place: USA: Cincinnati, Ohio | collected 2013-06-21 | study: EMG produced TPA metagenomics assembly of the Gut...
GACTTTAAAAATGAAGCTTTAAATAAGATTTTCTTACTAAAAATCACATGCACTAATCTTTCTGCAAAAATCTGTAGTAAATAATTTAGACTTTTAAAAAGGTGTAGTATGAAATAAAATATTTTATTTCATACTACACCTTTTATATTTATACTAATATTAATTAAGCTTATACTAAAAAAGCACATTGATGATTACATCAATATGCTTTTAAATTATCTTTTAAAGTCAATTATTTGTCTACTTCCAAAATCAACAGTAGTTTCACTTAACGTTGTATTAGCTATAACTCTTCCCTCTCTAATTGAATAATAAACTTTTACTTGCCTTCTTATAGCATCATACTCACTTTCTGCTGGAAGTATAATCATATTACCTGGCTTTCCAACCTCTATACCGTATTTATCACTTATATTTAAAGTTCTTGCAGAGTTGTTAGTTATTAAATCTATTGATTCATTTATCTCACTATACCCCATCATTTGACATACATGAAGTCCCATATGAAGGACTTGTAACATATTTCCTGTTCCTAGTGGGTTCCATGGATCCATTATATCATCGTGACCAAAACATACATTAATCCCTGCTTCGACCATTTCCTTAACCCTTGTGATACCTCTTCTCTTTGGATAAGTATCAAACCTTCCTTGAAGATGTATATTTACAAGAGGATTAGCAACGAAGTTTATTCCGCTCATTTTTAGTAGTCTAAATAATTTATATGTGTATGCCCCATTGTATGAATGCATTGCAGTTGTATGACTTGCAGTTACCTTATGACCCATGTTGTATTCATAAGCTCTAGTTGCTAGAACTTCTATAAATCTTGATTGCTCATCATCTATTTCATCACAGTGAACATCTACTAATACATCATATTTTTTAGCAAGTTCCATCATTTTATTTATACTTTCTACTCCGTATTCTCTTGTAAATTCAAAGTGAGGTATAGCACCTATTACATCGGCTCCAAGCTTTAATGATTCTTCTAATAATTCTAATCCATTAGGGTATGAAAGTATTCCTTCTTGAGGGAAGGCAACTATTTGTAAAGTTACATAATCTTTTAATTCTTCTCTAAGTTCTATCATAGCTTTCATTGCAGTAAGCTGTGGATCTGTGGTATCTACGTGAGTTCTTATAAATTGAATTCCGTTTGCCACTTGCCAAGATATAGCTTTTCTTGCTCTAGTTTTTACATCTTTTATACTTAAGAATTCTTTTCTTTCTGACCAACGCTCAATTCCTTCAAATAAAGTTCCACTCTCGTTCCACTTAGGCTCTCCTGCTGTTAAAGTTGTATCTAGGTGAATATGTGGTTCTATAAATGGTGGTACTACTAAAAATCCATTAGCATCTATGATTTCTTCACCTGCTACTTCTATATTTTCTTCTATTTTAGTTATTACACCGTTTTCTATTAGTATATCTACTAAGTTGTCATTATTTCTTAGTTTTGCTCTTTTTATTAACATCTGTTTATCCTCCTAAGATACTTGCTATGATATTACTACCTCGCTAAGTTTATATTATGCTGCTATTTTTTCCTCAACTTCTAATTTTACTTCTTTTTTCACTGTTATTTTTGTTAATACTACATAAGTTATTATTGCCGTTAATACTGAGTTTACTGGAGTTATTCCAGGAATTGTATAAGCTCCTATTACACCTGCTACCCAAGCTATTATTGCATTTATATTTACTGATTTAAATTTAGTTGTTTTAAAGTCAGTATATTTTCCTTTGTTTATTATTAAGTAATCCGCTATTAAAACTGCTCCTGTCGCTGGTATAAATGAGTTTAACATGTTTAACCAAGCCATAAAGTTATTATAAAGAATCATTGCTAAAAGCGTTCCAACTATACCGTTTATTATAACCATTCTACTCTTAGGTTGCTTAGTTATATTTGCAAACCCAAGTCCTGAACCGTATAATGCATTATCATTTGTTGTCCATATATTAAGTCCTAATATTATTATTGCTGGTATTATTAAACCTTGTGCAAACATAACTTCTGATATATCAGCTTGTCCAGTTGCCATAGCTCCTATAGCTCCAAAAGCTAACATTAATGAATTTCCTATTAAAAAAGCTATTACAGTAGTTGATACCGCTGTCTTTCTATCCTTTGAGAATCTTGTAAAATCTGGTGTTAAAGTACCACCACTTATAAATGTACCTACAACTGCTGCCAAAGCAGCACTCATTGTCATACTTCCTGTTGGCTCTATAGATAATAATCCTGCTATTCCACCTACATCTGTTATTGCTTTTCCTGCTGATACACTTCCAAGTATAGCTATTGCAGGTACTGCTATCATACTTAATATTGTAAGTGACTTCATTCCAAAGTATGCTGTTGCTGTCATAAATAATCCTGAAACTATTATTAATGTCCATAAGTTTATTCCTGTTACTTTAGAAACTGGTATTGCAAACATTGCAACACCTACTCCAAACCAACCTACTTGTGTTACTGAAACTAAGAATGATAAAAGGTATGAACCCTTTTCTCCAAATGAGTATCTTGCAAGTAAGTGAGTTGAAAGTCCTGTATCACCTGCTATATAAGCTAAAAGCCCTGTGTAAATACATAATAAAATATTTCCGAATATTACCGCCTTTATAAAGTCTCCCATATTAAGACTTGTTCCTATATTTCCTCCTGCCAACATACTCGCAGAAAAGAATGCAAATCCTAGCATTACCACTAACATCGATAAGAATCCTTTCTTTGCTACTTGTGGTATCGCCTCTAATGAATAGTCGTGATCTTGATGTTGTTGTTTGTTGTTCATATTTATCTACCTTTCTTTTTAGTACCTAAAAAGAAAAACTCCCTGCAATTGCAAGGAGCTTCGAATCGTAATAATTTATCTGTTTATATCTAACTACCGATAGTTAAATGCAGATATAGTTATACTAAATTACTATCTTTTATAATTTTCTTCCGAAAACCTTGCCAGTTTCTCTGAACTGAATTAAAGGTACTATATGATTTTTTTATTATATATAATTTATCATAGTTGTCGAAATTTGTAAAACATTTTTCTCTCATTATTTATAGTAAAATTTTCAAATATAAATCTATATGTAAAAGCGTATGTGATATAAAATCTACATACGCTTTTGTAAAGTATATTTATTTAACTATTTTAAACTTAGACTCTAATTTTATCCCAGCTTTTTCTCTAATCTTTTCTGCTTGTAATTTAACTTTTTCTAATAGTTCTGCTTCATTTAAAACAACTATTTCTCTTTCTTTCATTAACCATTTCCCATCACATATAGTTGATTCAACATTTTGACTACTCATCGAATACACTATATTTCCTATTGGATTGTGCATTGGTAATGAGTGAATATCATTTCCATTTAAGATTATCATATCAGCTTTCTTCCCTACTTCTAAGCTTCCTATTACATTTTCCATAAGTGCACACTTTGCTCCATTTAAAGTAGCCATTTCTAATATTTGTTCTGCATATACTACTTCTGGATTTAAAGTTCTTCCCTTATGAATTAAAGAAGTTAAGTACATATCTCTCATCATATCCATTCTATTATTTGAAGGAGCACCATCTGTACCTATTGATACTGGTATACCCTTATATAACATCTCTGGTATAGATGCAAATCCAAGAACAACTTTCATAGCTGCTGCTGGATTATGAGAAACTTTAACATTATTTAATCTGAATAAATCTAATTCTCTATTATTTAACCACACTGTGTGTACTGCTAATAAATTTGGTCCTAAAACACCTAATTCATTTAAATGTTCAACTGTTCCAAACCCTTTTCTAGTTTTAGCAAAATCTATTTCATCTGCAATTTCTGCTATATGCATGTGAATCCCAGTGTTATATTTATCTGCTAATTTTTTTGTTTTTACTATTAATTCATCAGAGTTATTAAATATTGTTCTTAAACCAAACCATATTTTAACTCTTTCATCACAAGAATTATTATATTTTTCAAATAGCTCTATTTGAGTATTTAGCTCTTCTTCACAAGTTTTATTCCAAGCTTCTGGTAATCCTTCACCATTGTCCATTACTGATTTTGCAAGGCAAGCTCTAATACCTGTTTTATCTACTGCTTCTACCATAGCATCAACATATTGACCGCCTGATTCTAAGAATGTAGTAACACCAGATTTTATTAACTCTATACAACATGCTATAGATGAAATTAGTGAATCCTCATAATTAAAACTGCTTTCATAAGGCCAAACTCTATCTCTTAGCCATGTAAGAAGATTTACATCATCTGCTATACCTCTACCTAATTGTTGAGATAAATGCACATGAGTATTTACGTAACCTGGCATTAATATTTTGCCCTTTGCATCGTAAATTTCAGCACCTTCATTTATTAAACTTTCATCCACATGACCTACAGCTTTTATTATGTTCTCTTCTATAAGTATACTACCATTTTCATATACTTCTCTTTCTTCATTCATTGTTATTAAAAAGCAATTTTTTATAAATAATTGTTTCATTTTATATCTCCCTTAAACATTCTAATTAAGTGCCAAATTTATTACTGATAAAATTCCTATTATCCAAAGTGTTAAACTTACTTTATGAGCCTCTTTTGAAACAACATGCATTAATATATAAGAAATAAATCCAAAACATAAACCTATAGATATGCTGTAAGTCAAAGGCATTAATAATATTGTTATAAATGCTGATACAGCTATTTTACTATCATCAAAGTTTACTTGTTTTATACTTGTAAACATAAATACCCCTACCATTACTAATGCTGGTGCTGCTGCGTATGAAGGAACAGCTCCTAAAAGTGGAGTAAATAATAATGTTACTAAAAATAATATGGCAGTAACTACTGATGCAAGTCCTGTCCTTGCTCCTGCTGCTATACCTGCTGCCGATTCTCCAAATGTAGTAACTGTACTTGTTCCAAGCAATGAACCTATTAATGTCGAAGTAACATCCGCATATAACATTCTAGACAGACCGTTTATATTTCCGTCTTTATCTTCAAGTCCCATTTGTTTACAACAACTTATTAAAAATGCTAATGAGTCAAACATATCTATGAACATAAATGAGAATATTGGCCCTATTAAGGCGAACTTAAGCGCTCCTAATATATCTAATTTAAATGCTACTGGCTCTATACTTGGTGGAGCTGATATAATTGCAGTTGGTAATTCAACATATCCTGTAACTATTGATATAATTGTTGTTATTACTATACTTATTAAAATACCACCCCTTACTTTTTTTACTTCAAATACGAACATTAAAGCAAGCCCAAGTAAAGATATTAAAACTGTTGGTGTAAATTCTCCTAAAGCTACAAGTGTTGATTGGTCAGCAACTATTACACCCATACTTTTTAATCCTACAAATGATAGAAATAAACCTATCCCTGCTGCTGAAGCTATACTAAGTTCCTTAGGTATTGCCTCTGCTATATATTTACGAACTCCTGTTACTGCTAAAATAAAGAAAATCATTCCCGAGATGAATACCACACCTAAAGCTTGTTGCCAAGATACACCTTGACCTAAAACTAAAGAATAAGTAAAGAATGCATTTAGCCCCATACCTGGTGCAAGTGCGAAAGGTGCATTTCCTAAAAATGCGAATATTAACGTACCAATGGCAGTAGCTAAAATAGTAACTGTTATAAGTGCTGCTTTGTCCATCCCCGCATCTGCTAATATGGCTGGGTTAACAAATACAATATATGCCATTGTTAAAAATGTTGTAATACCACCGATTACTTCTGTTTTTATGTTTGAACCACGTTCGCTATATTTAAATATTTTATCTAAAATTGATGTCGAACTGTTTTCTCCTCTTTCCATTTCATGCTGTCTTTGTGCTTCCATATTTCCTCCTAAAGATATATTAACATTACTAAAAAATTTCGTTTTCTCTGATCTACATGTCGCCAGCGACCTAAAAAAAAGATATACATTCTAATGAATAGAACATATATCTTTATAGAATTTAATCCTTAAGATTCTGTAACTATTCATAGTGATCTCATTTACGGTGAGTTCGTAGAAACTTATGGACCATATTACCATTATATACGAATATTTTTCTTTATTTTTTATTAATTATACAGATTTCGACAATATTTTTCAATACCTTTTCTTAAATTACATTTATTCTTTATATTGTTAATCCTTAACTATTAACTTCTTTAGAAAATAAGCTAACTTATTTATCTACTCTATATACAAAATTCAAACTATAGGTAACTAAATCAAAAACAATTGCTCAAATATTACTACTTGAATCCTGTCTATGAGTATAGATTTTGCAACAATTAAAGCCCCATAGAAAAACAAGTAAAAAGCATTTAATAACAACCTTTTATTTAATTTAATAATACACACTCCTCCTATTATTAGAAATATTAACATAGACATTAACTTAAGCATATTCAATTTTATAATTGAATAGTACTTTTCTACTCGTATAAAAATTATTTTTACTACAAATATTGACAATATTTTCTTTATAAATTATTATATTGAATCAATAGGATACCTTTAAGATAGTCCCGTGAGACTAATAAGGAAATGTACTTATATATTATTACAGTATTTTGCCTTAATGTTTTTTGATATTAAGTTTTTTGGTGTCCTAAACTAAAAACTTGGAGGATACTATGAACATAAAAACAACAAAAAATAATGCTAATAATTTAGCTATTAAAATGGTTATCTCTTTAATATTAGGATTAACTTTAGGAACATTATTTATCTTTTTAAGAGAAAATTTAATTTCAAATGGAAATGCAAATACTTGGACTATAATTAATAATTTATTATTCCAAGATATAAGTTCGCCAGATGGAGCCAATTCTGTAGGACTGTTTTATATAATAGGACAACTATTTATAAATTCATTACAGTTAGTTATTATACCTATGGTGTTTACATCTATAACTCTTGCTATATGTCATATTAGCGATACTAGAAAGTTAGGTCGTATTTCATATAAAACAATATTAGGTTTTTTAATAACTTCATTATTTGCATTAATTCTTGCCGGCATATTTGGACTTGTAGCTCATAAATTAGGATTATTTAATGTAAATATAACTAACATAGCTTCTAGTGAAGGTACTACTGGAAGTAACCCATTACTTGTATTTGTTCAAGCAATACCTAATAACATTACAAATGTATTTACTGATAATGGAAGAGTTTTATCTGTTGTGTTTTTAGCAGCAGTTTGTGGTCTATGCATCAATACTTTAGGCAATGAAATCCAAGTATTAAAAAAATTATTACAAGATATTAATAAGATAATAACTACTTTCTTAACTTTTGTAATAACTAAATTTGGACCGGTTGCAATTTTTGTACTTATTACAAGAACTTTTGCAATATACGGTATTGATCACTTAAAACCAGCTCTTGTATATGTTTTAACTACTACTATTGCATTATTAATATTCTTAACTGTTGGTTATGGATTATTTATAATGTTATCAACAAGATTAAATCCTATAATATTTGTAAAGAAAATATCTAAAGTAGCTTTATTTGGATTTTCAACATCATCATCTGCAGCTACTTTACCTTTAAATACAAAAACTGTAACTGAGGAATTAGGTGTATCTAAAGACATTGCCTCTTTCACTTTACCTTTAGGAATGACAATAAATATGAACGGTACTGCTATAATGCAAGTAATCGCTGCAATATTTATAGCTTCTAGTGCTGGATATGATGTAACTATAGTTAACATAGCTTTAATATCACTATTAGCCTTAATAGCTTCAGTTGGAACTCCTGCTGCTCCTGGTGCTGGTGCTATTATATTATTTACTGTATTAACTAGTATGGGATATCAAAATGATGCGGCAATACTTGCCTATTCATTAATTCTTGCAATCAACCGTCCAGTTGAAATGCTAGTTACTTCACTTAATGTGGTTGGTGATGCTGCAACATCAGTATATGTTGCAAAATCAGAAGGTGCTTTAGATGAAAGTATCTATAATAATTAATAACTAAAGAAGCTGTATTCAAACTTATTTTGAATACAGTTTCTTTTTATTCTTTAAAACACTGTGGGCTTTAATATAATTTAAAAAGTAAGCATATGAATTTTCAACACTTTCTATTTTTCAAATCCGTCATAACAAAGCGCGTATGCTTTTGGTTTAATATATTGTCCTTTACCTTTTTCGCCAACAAATTTTCCTCTTTCAGCAACAATCTTTCCTCGTAAAAATACTTTATCTGCTATACCTTTTCTTTCAAATCCTTCAAATGCTGCATAATCAGTTCCTTCATAACTATCTGCATGTGTAATAATACCTTCATATGAAGGATCATATATTACTATATCTGCATCTGAACCTGGAAGTATCACTCCTTTTTGAGGGTATAATCCTACTATTTTAGCCGGTGTAGTTGAGAATATTTCTACAAATCTTTGTCTTGAAATTTTTCCTTTTTCTACACCTTGAGTCCAAATCATAGCCAATCTATCTTGAACACTTGGACAACCATTAGGAATTTTAGCAAAATTATTAAGTCCATCTTTTTTCTTTTCAAACCCTCCTGAAACTGCTGCATGATCTGATCCTACCGATAATAAATAATTATTTTTTATTCCATCCCACATTGCCTCTAGATGTTCATCTGTTCTAAGAGCTGGTGAGCAAACATATTTTGCACCTTCAAAATTTGGTTTTTCTAAGAAAGATTGATTTAATGTAAGATAATGAGTACATGTCTCACCATATATAGGCAAACCTCTTTCATGAGCTGCTTTTATATGTTCCATTGCTCCTTTTGAAGAAACATGAACAACAAATAAAGGACATCCAGCAAGTTCTGCTAAATAAATAGCTCTTTGTGTAGCTTCATCTTCCACAATAGGAGGTCTAGAATATGCATGATATACAGGCTCAGTTTTGCCTTCTGCAATCAATTGATTTTGAAGAGTGTATACCATATCTCCATTTTCTGCATGAACCATTATTGTAATTCCATATTTTTTTGCAAGTTGCATTCCTTTAAATATAAGGTCATCTGGAACCATAAAAGGTGTGTATTTATACGCCATAAAAAACTTAAGGGTAGTAATTCCCGCATCAACCATTTTAGGTATTTCATCAAGTAAACTTTCACTAGTATCCATAACCATACCATGGAATGAATAGTCAGATGATGATTTGTCTTTTGCAAATTCTTCATCTTGTATTTTAACAGATTCTATTATACCTTTTCCCTTTATTTGAGGTGCAAAATCAACAATTGTAGTAGTTCCTCCAACTAAAGCTGCATGAGACGTTTCGAATGAAAGTGTGGCAAAGGATCCCATATGCACATGTTCATCTACTCCACCTGGAAATACATATTTTCCAGTAGCATCTATAATTTCATGTCCGTCTTCACATAGATTTACTCCTATTTGAATAATTTTCTCTCCTTCAATAAGTATATCTCCAATAAATTCATCATTAGCAGACAATATTGTACCATTTTTAATAATTATCCCCATAAATATCCTCCTTTTAAAAATAGGGAGCACTAGATGTGATGTGCTCCCTATTTCTATTAAGTAAATACTTTTTATAAAATTTTAAGTACGTTTTATATTTGAATATTATTTATTATCCAATTTTCTTTCTGGAGTTCTATAAACACTTGAATCTATTCCTTCTAAATACTTGACAACTTCTTCAACAGAAACAACATCACAGAATTTAGCTTCCATATCAAATAAGTTCCACTCTATAACACCAGGAACTCTATCTCCAACTGTTCCTCTTGGTACTATAGTTTTAAATCCGTACCCAGTCGAATCCATTACTGTATGTCTAACACATGCACAAGAAGTAGCTCCCATTACTATAAGAGTATCTACACCTAAATAGTTAAGTGTTTGAGCTAAATGAGTTCCAAAGAAATTAGATGCATATTTTTTATGAATAACTGGTTCTTCAGGTCTTGGTTTTAATTTAGGATCTATTTCTAGCCAATCAGTATTTATATCAAGAGCACTCATAGGTATTTTTTCATCCCATCTTGGTAAATCCCATTGTCTTTCTCCAACATATCCAGTTGTTGTATGGAATATAGGTACTCCAGCTTTTCTTCCAGCTTCTAAAACTTTTAGAGCTTCTGCACAAACTTCTTCAGAGTGATCACATGTAAATGGATGACCTTCACTCATCCAAGCTTTAGCCATATCTACAGTTGTTATAGCTGGAGCTTTACCATACCCCATTTTTCTCATGAATCCTCTTTCTTTGTAAATCTCTCTAGCTTCTGCAAATGCCTTTCTTAATAATTCCTCGTCAAATTTATATTGGTCAACAAATTTGTAATCTTTATTTTCTGCCATAATTAAATCTCCCTTCAAAATTTTTGTTATTTATTAAGGGACTCTTCCCTTTGCCTTTATATATAGCAAAGTTCATGCCAAAACCAAGTCATCTAAAAATTCAGTTATACGGCCATTTCTTATCCAACAATTAACAAAGTATTTGCACTTTTGCAAAAATATACCTTCAAATTTATTAAACATGTCTTATATACAGTCTTTATTAAAAATGCAAAATATATTAGTTTTTTGCATTTTTACAAATAAAGAATATATTTATCTTAAAATTATTTTTAGTTCACTAATAAATTTATTTTAATATGTAAATTTTAAATTGTATTTATTCATTTTCCTTGATAGCGTTGAGTAATGTATCCCCAATACCTCTGATGCCTGTTCTAAAGTATGATATTTTTTAATAGTATCTTCAATAATTATTTTTTCATATAAACTTAAAAGATAATTTAACTTTTCTTTTTTATCATCACTTTTATACTCAGAAATCATTATTTGTGATAAAATTTTTCCTGGAATTGAATCTACTTCTATGTTTCTTTCGCTTACTATAAATAAGTACTCTACTATATTTTCAAGTTCTCTAACATTTCCTGGATAATTATATTTTATAAGGTAACCCATAGCTTCTTTTGATATAGTCTTATTTACTTTATATTTATTATTAAGTTTTTTTACAAAGAAATTAATAAATACAATTATGTCATCTGCCCTCTCTCTAAGGGGCGGTATTGTAATTGGAAAAACATTAAGTCTAAAAAAAAGATCCTCTCTGAAATTACCAAATTTTACGTCTTCCTCCAAGTTTCTATTAGTAGCTGCAATAACTCTAATATCAAGCTTTATACGCTCTTTACCTCCTACTCTTGTAATTTCTTTTTCTTGAATTGCACGTAATAGTTTTGATTGTACAGATAACTGTAGTTCTCCTATCTCATCTAAAAATAATGTTCCTCCATTTGCAAGTTCAAAAAATCCTATTTTTCCATTTGGTAATGCTCCTGTAAAAGCTCCTTTTTCATATCCAAAAAGTTCTGATTCAAACAACTCCTTTGGTATAGCCGCACAATTCACCTTAATAAAAATATCATTTTTTCTTCTACTTAATCCATGAATATATTTGCTAAGTACTTCCTTACCTGTACCTGATTCACCATATATCATAACTGTTGAATCGAAATCCGCAACTTTACTAGCCAATATAGCAGTTTCTTTCATTGCTTTACTTTCAAATATAAATTCTTCATTTTTATTAATTATTTTTTTTAAGCTCGTCATTTCTTGATTAACCTTTTCTTGATTGGCAACGTGCTGTTTAATTTCCGATTTAAGTTTTAATAGCTCTTCAATATTTCTAGTATTATTAATAACACCTATGATATTGTGATCATTATCAAAAATAGGTTGTGCTGAACTAAATGCAGATTTACCTGTTACATATTTATGTGTAGTGGAAACTGATTTCCCCATCTTCAAAACATCCAACGATATGGCTTTATTTATAGTTCCATCTTTTAAAAGCGCCGATAGATTTTTATCTATAATATCTTTCCTTTCTAACCCTGTAATTTTTTCATACTGGGAGTTTACATAGATTATTTTACCACTTCCATCTGTGATTAGAATTCCGTCAAAAGATGAATCTAGAGCTTTTTTATAAAAACTTGTTAACAAGATTTCCACCCCTTTTTAGGATTTTTCTCCTTAAATTTACATATTTTTATCTTCTTTATGACTAATATTCTATTTACAGGTATGATTTCCTTCAATTAAATATGTTACTTTCAGCTATATCTAAATCAGCAGAAATCCTCACTTTACAAAATTAAAATATTTTAATCATAAAAATAAAGGGAGAAAATAGTTAATCTTCTCCCCTTATTTCCAAATTTATATGATTTTAATATTTACAAAATTCATCTCTTATTGAGATCATTTCTTTAATTATATCATCAACATCTAATACCATTTCCATCATACCTATTTGCTCTTCATATACATTGCTATCAAACTCTTCTTTTACTTGAGGTTCACAAGCATGATATACTTGAAGTCCTAACTGGACTCCTGTCAATGGACCAGCAAATGTTGGATCTCCTGCAGTAACTGTTTCTGCAGCAAGACCTGCTGCCTCACCTTCTGATGCACCTAAAATAACCACAACATTTCCACAACCAAATTCTACTGCAAATTCCTTTACTCTTTTTTGATTTTCCAAGTCCATTGCTCCAGCAGCTGTTCAAACAAAACATTCTGTTGAAGAAAAGACAACTTCTCCTCCAGCTGTTTTTACGCACTCTTCTATAGCAGGACCTGGAATACCATCTCTATCTCCAATAATAATAACTTTTTTATTTTCCAGTATACTCATCAAAGCATCTCCCTTATAAATTCTTATATAATATTAAAAAGTTTTTATTCAAATACAGTTTGATCATTTACTTCTGTTTGCAATGCTTTTAAAGCCCTTAAAACTAATTCTTTTCTTATTTTTTTACTACCTTCTTTATCTAAGTCTGGATTTCCAAGAGGATGCGGTATTCCAATAGCTGGTACTATTCTATTTGCACCTATTGTTAAAGAAATAGGAACTACAGTACAAATATGAACTACTGGTATACCGTATCTTTCTATTTCTTTTACCATCGTTGCACCGCAACGAGTACAAGTACCTCACGTAGAAGTTAGAATTACACAATCTACTTTATCATCTATTAATTTTTTACCAATTTCTTCACCAAATCTCTTAGCATTACCTACACTTGTTCCTGTTCCTGTTGTAGCCATAAAATAATTTGATACGTCTCCAACTACACCTTCTTTTTCTAACTCTCTTATTACATCTAAAGGAACTACCAAGTTAGGATTCTCAAGTACAAAAGATCTATCATAACCACCATGTATTGTAGTAAATTTATCTTTACTCATAAAGTCCATACCTGATAAGTCATATGTCCCAAACTTAGTTGCACTAGAAGATTCAATTTTATCTGGATTATCTGTAGGAACTATACCTCCAGAAGTTACTAAAGCTATTTTAGCTTTTGACATATCTTTTATAGGATTTGCTGGCACTACTCTATCAAAATTGGGCATTGGATATTCTGTTTCAAATTGATTTTTATTCATTTTTTTTACTAACATATCAACAGCTCTTTCAGATCCTCTTAATTCATGGAAATAATTTTTTCTTATTCCTCTTTGAATATATCCTTCTTCTTCTGGTGAGCCTATCTCTTCTTTTTTAGCTAATTTTAAAGCTAACTTAGCAAAACCTGGTACAGATTTTCTAAGTGTTGCTGCTGAATTTCCAGTAGATATAATATTTAAATCTAATTTAAACATATCTACTCCTGGATTCTCTTTGTACATACCTGTAATTACAGGTATGTTTAACTCTTCTTCTACAGTTTTACAAATTGCACCACAAGCAACACCGTATCTTCCAGCATTAAATGCTGGTCCTGCTATAAATAAATCTGGATTTTCATCTTTTATCATTTTTAAAAGCTCTTTTGTAGCATCTTCCATATGTTCTCCAAAATAAGTATCTCCACATATTACAGTTGATACTATTTCAGCTTCTTCATCAAAAGCTTTTTGAATTGCCATACCAGGTCCTACAACTCCGCTTCTTTTTTCAGGGGGTATATTTGCTTTTTCTTCTCCCCCTACTCCAGCAAAGAAATTGTTTATATAATGAACTACTCTTATTTTACTCATAATCTTCCCTCCTTCTTTTTAATACCATTTAGCAGTTAAATGATTATATCCATTAGCTATAGTTGATGCTATTATTATTTGAAGTTCTGCATCCATACTTCCATCTTCATTTAAACAACCTTTGTATCCGCCTATCATCATTTCCACATATTCAAGAGTTCCAATTATCTTATCCATTGCAGGAAAATGAACAACTAAATTACCTTGACCACAAGAAACAACTGCATCAGCTTCTTTAGTAGCATCTGCTACAGATTGACTCTTACCATCTCTTCCTGGAAATTCATCTGTAATGAGTACCACATCTGCACCTACATCAGTACATTTTTTACAATTCATCATTAAATCTGTGTCTGGATTTCCATAACCTTCTTCAGTAATAATAACTCCATCAATTCCTAAGTACTCTACTAGTTTTGCTACCATATCAGAACTTCTTTCTTTATCCATCAAAAATACATTTTCATTAGTTAAAATAACACCTACAAAATTTAAATCCTTTCCATGTCTTTTATATAAATCCTCAATTACAGGATTGTTTAAATGATGATAAGTTGTAACCTTATCACAAGGTGCAACACAGTTTCCTGAAATAATAGCTCCATCCATTATTTCTGTAGGATACATTAAAGTTGGTACTATTTGTTTTGCATCTACACCATAATAATATGTGTCATGGAGTAAACCTTGTGATTGTAACATATGAACATAAGCCACTGTTGGTAAATTAGGATACTCTTTTATTTGTTCTCTTATAGGTTTAGTTTCATAAACTATAACTTCATCAGGTTCTACATCTCTTCCTACTTCACCTAAGTAAGTAGCTACTCTTAAACCAGCCATTCTAGCTGCTTGCTCATATGAATGTGCTTCTAAATTATCCTTCGGTTCCATCATTATGCATAAATTATTCGTCATTGAAAAAGGTGTATATTGTGCTATTGGTCCGCTCATGTCAATAATTCCTTCTTGAAAGGCTACAATATTTCCTCCTGTAACAACACAAGCACCTTTTAACGCATTAGTTCTTCCACTACCAACTGTTTTCACCTTGTTCAAAATTCCAGGGAATATACTTCCTTCCCCAAAAACTTTTACCCTAGGCTCAATTACATCCTTAACAGGAGCTATTCTAACAGATTCTCCCGGTCTAGCTATATCCACATTTACACTTTTTATTCTATCATCACTTAACAC
>ERZ781272.834-NODE-834-length-15245-cov-3.660237_pt1 | contig 15245 bp, 12 predicted proteins | sample MGYA00375850_ERZ781272 | MGnify/ENA primary metagenome ERZ781272 (study PRJEB29790, sample SAMN06051246) | human gut metagenome | host: Homo sapiens | place: USA: Cincinnati, Ohio | collected 2013-06-21 | study: EMG produced TPA metagenomics assembly of the Gut...
GGAGTCGCGGAATCCCATGCCACGTCCGATTCCTGATTCAAAATAAGATGCAGAACGGCTCATGTTAAAGGTTACCATACACTGGTACTGGTGCCATACATTGACCATACGGTCGAGTTTCTCTTCGGAAGAAGATACGGTAAAATGGGATAAAAGCTCATCCCAGTATTCTTTTAATTTTGCAAGTGCAGCATCGGCTTTTTCCCTGGTATCGAATTCGGCCATCAGCTTTTCGGCAGGTGCGCGGTTGATGATACCGTCTTCGGCGCGGCCAATCCATTTCTCTTCTACCGGATTCTCAACATAAGCAAGAATAAAGACAAACGTTTTGCTTTCACCAGGTGCAAGGGAAACTTTCAAATGATGGGAACCTACCGGAGCCCAGCCGCTTGCTACGGAATTCCTGGAAGTGCCGGTTACGACAACTTCCGGGGCGGAGTTTTCACCGTATGCACCGAGGAAAGAATCACGATCGGTATCATATCCCTCTACCGGAGCATTGACTGCATATAATGCATAATGATTCCGGCGTTCACGGTACTCTGTCTTGTGATAGATGGCAGATCCGTGGATCTCAACCTCGCCGGTGGAGAAGTTACGCTGGAAATTGGTCATATCATCCATAGCGTTCCACAGGCAGAATTCTACATAAGAAAATACAGAGAATTCTTTTGGAACATCACTTTGGTTCGTAAGCGTCAGTTCGTTGATCTCACAGCTGCGTCCGACCGGTACGAAAGCGGTCAGCTCTGCCTGCAGCTGATTCCTGGTGCTGCGGAATGTAGAATAGCCCATTCCATGATGGCATTCGTAGGAATCCAGCTCGGTCTTTGTTGGCATCCATCCAGGATTCCAGATGGTGTCATTCTCCTTAATATAGTAGTAATGTCCATTGCTGTCATAAGGAACATTGTTGTAACGATAACGTGTCAGACGAAGAAGCTTCGCATCTTTATAGAAACTGTAACCTCCGCATGTATTGGAAATCAGAGAGAAGAAATCCTCGGATCCCAGATAGTTGATCCATGGGAGTGGAGTCTTTGGGGATGTGATGACATATTCTTTTCTGGCATCATCAAAATATCCGTATTTCATAAATAACCTCCATTGATAATATATTTATACTATGTTTACGTGATGATTGCAACGAAAACGATTAAGTATAAATTTGTTAAGATAGAGTATATCTTTTGAAAGAAGAAAAAGCAACAGGAAAAGCTTAAAATAGGGAAAAATGGCATATTATACAAAAACATAATAGGAAATACAGCAAAGTAACAAAAAACATCGAAACAGAAAAGTAAGGGTAAAATGCGAAAACGTGTAAGTGAGCCATAAATATAAGGTAAAAAGAGTTATTTCTCGAATTGTTAGGGTAAAATATGCACAAAAAGTAAGGCGATAAAGTGTGAAATGTGCCGAAACGCACAAAAACAGTTGCAATTGTCTGACATTAGGGGTATAGTAAAACTACGAAAACGATTAAGTGAATTTCTAGAAACAGGAGGAATGAATGGTATCTTTAAAAACAATCGCTCAAAAATGTGGAGTGTCCGCTGCGACGGTAAGCAAGGCCTTGAATGGTCATAAAGATATCAGCCAAGAGACAAAAGACCGGGTTAAGAAAGTTGCGGATGAACTTGGATATTTTCCAAATGCCGCAGCCAGAGCATTAAAAACGAACCGTTCCTATAATATAGGAGTTCTCTTCGAGGAAGAAGCTGGAAGAGGTCTGACCCACGAATATTTCTCCGGAGTATTGAATGGATTGAAAGTACAGGCAGAAAAACAGGGATACGATATTACCTTTATCAACACCTGTTATGAGAATAGGAAGATGTCCTATTACGAACATTGCAGATACCGGAATTTTGAGGGCGTCGCAATTGTTTGTGCCAATTTTAATGATCCCGATGTCATGGAGCTGATGAATAGTGAGTTGCCGGTAGTGACCATCGATTATGTACATCATAATTGCACTGCAGTTTGTTCCAACAATATACAGGGTATGGAAGACCTTGTGAAGTATATTTACAGTCAGGGACACCGAAAAATTGCATACATACATGGTCAGGATGGTTCCTATGTAACAAGAGATCGACTGGCGAGCTTTTACCGGACGGTAGATGAGCTTGGACTGGTAATCCCGGATGAATACATCCGGACAGCAGATTACCTTGAAACCCAGGGAGCTGCGAAGCAGACAAAAGAATTACTGAATCTGCAGGATGCACCGACCTGTATCATTTATCCGGATGACACCTCTTTAATAGGAGGAAGAAATGTCATCATTGAGATGGGACTTCGAATCCCAAAAGATATATCCGTAGCAGGATATGATGGAACGAGAATGTCACAGTTGCTTCACCCGAAGCTTACAACGATTCGTCAGAATACGGAGATCATTGGAAGTGAGGCTGCAGCAAGACTGATTCACACCATCGAGCAACCGCGAACAACTCTCGTTGAGAGAGTCGTTATAGAAGGAAGTTTAGTACCGGGAAAATCCGTAGGGGAGATAAAATAAAAGGTTTTATTTCGGGAACAGTTCCCAAAAAACAAAGAACAGACCGTAAGGTCATATATATGAAGGAGGAGGTTTTTCATATGAAGAAGAAAATCGTCAGCGCATTATTATGCGCAACAATGGTAGCATCTATGCTTGTAGGATGTGGTGGTGGAGACTCAAACACCAATGACAACAAAACAGGAGGCAGCACACAGAACGCAGGCGCATCAACAGATGGAAGCAGCCTGGCATACAAAGGTGATCTCGAGATTATGCATTTCTCTACAGAAGAAGAGTCACAGGGAAATGGTGGTTCTGATGGAATGCGTACTGTATTACAGCAGTGGAATGATGCCAATCCAGATATCAATCTGACACAGACTGTATATGCAAATACAGATTACAAGACCCAGATTGCAACACTTGCGGCAGCAGACGATCTGCCAGATGTATTTTTACTTCAGGGTATGAATACAAGAGAGTGGGCAAAGCAGGGAATGATTCTTGATTTAACAGATGATATCAAGAACTCTCCATATTATGATGATTACAATCAGGATTACTTTACACCATTCAAGGATGAGGATGGAAAGATTTATGGATTCCCAGTACTTACCGGTGGTACATGTACAGTAGTAATTTATGATTCCAAGGCATGGTCAGATGCAGGATATGACAAGTTCCCATCTACATGGAAAGAAGTAGAAGAGGCAGTTCCGAAGCTGAAAGAGGCTGGATATACAAATGGTGCAATCGCATTCGGTAACAACGGACAATGGCAGTTAAATTCTTGCTTTCTTTCTACATTAGGTGACAGATTTACTGGTAAAGACTGGTTCCAGTCTATGATCGACAAGAAGGGTGCATCCTTTGAGGATGATACATTCGTAGCAGCTCTGACAGAGACACAGAGATTATTTACAAAGACAGATATCTTCAACAAGGATTTCAATGCAATCTCAAACGAAGATGCTCGTGAGTACTATATTTCCGGTGATTGCCCGGCATTTATTGGTGGTAACTGGGATGAGTCTTACATCTGTGCTACATTACAGGAGAACAATGAGGAACTGTTCAAGAATACAAAATTTGCAGTACTTCCACAGCCAGAAGGCGCACAGTATGATGCAGACGGACAGAACATTGGTCTTGGTTATGCAGTAGCAATCAATGCTAAGTTAAAAGATGATCCTGAGAAATTACAGGCAGCTATCGACCTTGCTGAGTACATCACAGGACCGGAATTCTCTAGCTATGTAGCAACAAACTATGGCTTAAGTGGTCTTACAAAAGTTGATGATCCTGACTTAAGCAAATTGGATCAGATGACACAGGATTTCTACAACTGGTCTTATGTTGATACAACTCCTTGTGAGATTTACGATTCATACTTATCATCTGCTGTATGGGCTGTATTAAACCCAGACATTCAGGATATGGTAAACGGAAATAAAGATCCAAAGGATGTAGCAGCGGATGCACAGAAAGCATACGAAGAGAACTACTAAAAAGAGATAAGTGCTGATTTTAAGAGACTGCTTCAAGACAAAGGAGTTTTGGAGCAGTCTTTCTTAAACGGAAAGAGGCCTGAAGGAGGGATTTTATGTTACAGAAATCCAAGCGTAATAAAAAAATAATGGTTGTCCTTTATCTTATAATTCCGCTTATTATTTATGTTTTTTCTGTATTCGTTCCATTGATTACAGCAATGTTTGACAGTTTTTTTGACTGGAAAGGCGGTCCACAAAAAACATTTAATGGTATTCAAAATTACATAAATCTGTTTCATGATGATGTGTTCTGGCAGTCATTCTGGCATAATATTTTTCTAGTTGTTTTCTGTCTGATCGGACAGATCGGAATCGCATTTATTTTGGTATTAATGATAGATTCCAAATTAGTAAAATTGAAAGGTATACATCGTACTTTCGGATTTTTCCCGAGTACCATAGCTGCGGTATGTGTAGGATTTATCTGGAAAATGATCTATGATTATAATCGAGGTATTTTAAACTGGTTGCTTGAAAAAATAGGACATGGAGATGCTGCGAAGGTATGGTTGAATGAGCCTGGTCTGGTTATGCTTTTGGTATCCATTCCGTTGGTATGGCAGTACATTGGATACTATATGGTGATTTTGTTATCTGGAATCTCTTCTATTGATAAGGAGATTTTTGAAAGTGCGGAGATTGATGGAGCCAATGCCGTACAGAGAGCAATTTATATCGTATTTCCATTAATTAAGAATACTCTGCTGATTTGTATTACCTTATGTATTGCAGGTAATATGAAAGCATTTGATAATATATATGTTATGACCTCTGGTGGGCCGGGTACTTCATCTATGGTTATGGCGTTATATGGTTATACAGTTTCCTTTAAACAGAACAACATGGGATATGGATGCTGCGTTTCTGTAGCGATTTTCGTGTTGAGTCTTCTTGTTATTGGTGCGGCACAGAAGTTGTTTAACTGGCTGCTGAAAGATAAGGGGGTGGATTAATATGTCTGGTGTAACAGTTGCAGGGAAAAAACAAAAAATGGGACCAGGGCGTATTATTCTCGCTATCGTGTTAAATGCAATATTGATTATCTTTTCATTTACTTGCATTTTTCCTCTGCTTTGGATGATTAACTCTGCTTTAAAAGAAAAGCGTGTATTTAATTCTGATATTATCGGTATAGTAAAGAGTCCGACATTCCAGAACTTCAAGGACATTTTATCTAACAGTAATTATCATTTGGGACAGTCCATCTGGAACAGTGCACGTACAACCATTTTATCTGTTTTCTTTATTGTATTATTCGGATTTATTGTAGGTTATATTCTGGCACGTGTAAAATTTAAAGGAAATCGTTTGTTATTTACCATTTTCCTGATGGGAATGTTGATTCCGCAGCATTCATTGCTGGTGCCGATTTATGTCGTATTTAAGAAATGTGGATTATCCAATCACTGGTTTACATTGATCATACCGTATGTGGCATTTGGGTTGCCGATTGCAATATTCCTTGTGGAAGGATTCGTCCGAACGATTCCGCAGGAATTGGAGCAGGCAGCCGCAATTGACGGTTGCGGATTTTCGAAGACAATGTTTGAGATTATTCTCCCGATTTGTAAGCCAATCCTTGTAACCGTAGCAATTATCCAGTCGTTTGGTTGCTGGAATGAGTTCTCATTTGCATTGATTTTGATTAAAGATCAGGCTTTGCAGACCGTTCCTCTTGCATTGACACAGTTTACAGGTCAGTTTAACTCGGATTATCCGAAGATTATGGCTGCAATGTTAATTACAATGGCACCAATTGTTATTTTATACTTTGTATTTAGTAAGGAAATCATCAAAGGTATGGTTGCCGGTGCTGTAAAAGGTTAAATTACGTTACAAAAAATATAGAAATGGGCAGTGCACATGGAAATTCCGGTGCACTGTTCTTTTTTGCATTTACGAGGCACTGTTTTTAGTATAAAATGATGAAAGGGTCATTATAGCATAAAATATAAAGGACCTTGAATAGAGTACAATCAAAGAAATGGAGACATATATATGGAAGACTTATTTGAAAAATTAAAAGATAGAGAATCCTTTGATGCATATTGGAATGAAAACTATGTTCCGATCGCATATGCCGATGTAAAGGATGCATATGAGGATTTTGTCAAGGCATCCGATAAACATATTTTTGTATCAGATTATGAAGAAAGTGGCAATATAAACAGAGATGATTTTATGGACAATCTGTCACAGACAGCACAGTTTACATTTCAGGACAGTCTGACGGAAGCTTTCTATGATAAGAACCCAGATTTGTATGAGACGGCATTTGCGATCTATGAAGAAGCGCAGATGAACGGTGGAAATGATGAAAATATCGCAGCGACATTTCATGAAGAATACAACCGTCTGTACAAAGAATTTCTGCTTGCAATGTATGATGCAATGTTTTAAAAGGAGAAGGCTATGGCTACATTAGGAAATCCAAAAAATACAATTGAAGTGCTGCAGAAGTATCACTTCAATTTTCAAAAAAAATTCGGTCAGAATTTCCTGATCAATACGAGCATACTCGAAGAGATTATTGATGCGGCAGAAATCACGAAAGAGGATTTCGTCTTGGAGATTGGTCCGGGAATTGGAACGATGACACAGTATCTTTGCGAGGCGGCCAGAGAGGTGGTTGCGGTAGAGATTGATACAAATCTGATTCCGATTCTAGGCGATACATTGTCTGCATATGATAATGTAGAGGTAATGAATGCAGATATTCTCAAAGTGGATATTGCAAAACTTGCAGACGAACGAAATGGTGGCAAGCCGATCAAAGTCGTGGCGAATCTGCCATACTACATCACAACCCCGATTATTATGGGGCTTTTTGAAAGTCATGTTCCAATCGACAGCATTACGATCATGGTACAGAAAGAAGTGGCAGATCGTATGCAGGAAGGACCGGGAAGCAAAGAATATGGCGCGTTGTCACTGGCTGTGCAGTATTACGCAAAGCCGGAGATCGTCGTAAATGTACCGCCGAGCTGTTTTATGCCACAGCCGAAAGTGGGCAGTGCAGTCATCCGGTTGACAAGACATGAGAATCCGCCGGTGGATGTGGATAATGAAAAACTCATGTTTCAGGTCATTCGCGCATCGTTTAACCAGAGAAGAAAAACACTTGCCAACGGACTCAACAATTTCGGAAGTTTTTCTCTGGGAAAAGAAGAAATTCAAAAAAGTATTGAGGAGCTTGGCGTACCGGTAAATATCCGTGGCGAGGCGCTTTCGCTGGAACAGTTCGCAAAGCTGAGCAATATTATCAATGCAAAAATGAAACATGATTAGTTACCGTGTATAAAAGTTCACAGGGTGGAAATACTGAAATCAGAATAATTTGATGATGGAGGAAAGCCCTATGAAAAAACAACAGTATATAGCTGCTGTCGCATGCCTTGTGGCAGGAGCAATTGGTTTTGCAAGCGTGTATGCAACGGAAAAGAATCAGGAAAAGCGTAATAATAGTGATTATGCAGTCCGGCAGGAATCCACGGAGCAGTTGTCTGCGGCATCATATGAAATCAAGCCAAAGAGTGACAAGAAGGTAGAGACTGCGCCGGAAATAGAAAATGATGCTGTAAAGGTTTCTGAAAAGGAGAAGCCGGAGACGGAAGCAACGGAAGAAAAAGAGGACAATGCAAAAAAGACAAAAAAAACGGAGACTGTAGCAACCGCAGTAGAAAACAGTCTGCATTTCGACACGAAAGCAGGCATGCAGTGGCCGCTTGAAGGAGAGATTCTTTTGGATTACAGCATGGATGCCACAGTGTATTTTCCGACTTTGGAGCAGTACCGCTATAATCCGGCAATTGTTATTTCTGCGGCAGTCAATGATAAGGTAAATGCGGTTGCAAAAGGAAAAATTACCGATATTTCGGAAAATGAAGTGACCGGATGTACGGTAAAGCAGGATCTGGGAGACGGTTATACCGCCATCTACGGACAGTTAAAAGAACTTAATTTTAAAAAGGGCGATATGGTAGAAGCAGGACAAACCATTGGTTATGTAGGAGAACCCACCAAATACTATTCCACAGAGGGAAGTAATGTGTATTTCGAACTGCAGAAGGATGGAAAGCCGGTTAATCCAAAGGAATATCTGCCGGAAATGCCTATGAACACATTGGATTAGGAAGAACCTATTTGACTTTACTTTGATTTTTGATACAATTAAGGGTGCTTTTTTTAAAAGCACCTTTTAAATTTTGCTGAGGAACAGATTGGATCGAGAGAGTCTGGTCTGTTACGAAAAGGGGGCCGCAGAATGAATTTTGATAATTATACAAAAGAAGTGAATGAGTGGAGAAAGCTTGTGCTTCAAAGTCGAGGGATTGATGCGGCACAGACCTTACAGTACAGCGGAAAAATCATAGCGTATGGAGAGCAGCATAACGATGCTTCTTTGCTTGGATTTGGCTACTTTTACAGTGGAGAAACGTATTTTACACTCAATGATGGCAGCCATTTTTTTGAGACGATGAATCGTGCATTGTCTTATCTGGACCAGGCGGAGGAGTGGGATCTGATGGTGCGCTGCTACAATTATCTGGGAATTGCTGCGATGAACCGTGGCAACTCACCGATTGCGCTGAACTATTACTTAAATGGATTAAATTATGCAAAAGAGCATCAGATTGAAGAATTAATTATTTATCTGTACATAAATATGGGAATGCTTTATAACGAATGCGGACGTTATAAGGATGCAGAGGAATCCCTGCGGGAGGCTTATGCGTGTGTACAAAAGAACCCGGAAGATGAGACATATCATACATACATGATCGGCATATATAATAATTTGCTTCGGAGTCTTGTATTTCAAAATCGACTAAAGGAAGTGGAACCCATACTGGAACAGATCCATCAGGTACACTGGCTCTATTGTGAAGTATACGATAAATTGTCAATCTGTTGTGTGGAGGTATTGTATTATCATCAATTGGGGGATGTTGCCCATAGAGATGAAAGTGTTCGCATGATAGATGAAATACTTCCGGAGAATCTGGTAGTTCTGGATCTTTTTAACGATTTTTACAATTGTTGCACGGTTCTTTTAGAAACGGATCTGGATGCATCGTTCTGGCACATAATAGAAGTGTTAGAGCCTCTGGCACGCAATTTCAACATTATTAATCTACAATTGAAAATACTGTCTTTAAAAATGCAGTTTTATCGGAAACATGATCAGAGTGCAGAATTCCTGCAGGCGGCAGGATTGTATTACGAGCTTTCTACCCGTATGGAGAAAGAGGCTCGTGGCATTATGGGAAATGTGATCGAACTGCGCAAAAAACTGGAGACGGTTAAGAAAGCCCGCCAGAAAGCGGAGCAGGAGAAACTCATTCTGCAAAAGAAATCCGAAATGGATGCACTGACCGGCATGGCGAACCGTTACCGTCTGAATGATTTTTCCGATGAGATTTTTACACAGGCATTGCAGGAGGAGACATCACTGGCAGTAGAAATCCTGGATGTAGATTATTTTAAAGAATTTAATGACAATTATGGACATCAGCGTGGGGATGAATGTCTTTTGACGATTGCGAATGTGATTAAAAAACTGACAAAAGAGTATGATGCTTTTTGCGCACGTTATGGTGGCGATGAGTTTGTCATCATTATCAAGGGAATTTCCCATGAAGAGATGATTGCCTTTTGTTCGAAACTGCGGGAGCGAGTTCTCGATTGTGGATTGGAACATCGGTACTCCAAAGTTATGCCGATGGTTACAATTTCTCAGGGAGCCTGCTGGGGCATTCCATTGAGAGGAAACCGTATGTGGGATTTTCTGCATGCGGCAGATGATATGTTGTATAAGGTCAAAAATTTCAGCAGAAATAATTATTGCATCGGAGACATCATGGAATCCGATGATATTGTGATGGATTTATCACAATGATACATGTTAACAAGCAACGAAAAGGAAAAGAATGGAATCAGTTAAATTTGAAGAATTAGGTTTATACCCGCAGCTTCTGCGGGCGATTAAGGAGATGGGATTTGAAGAGGCAACACCGATTCAGGCACAGGCCATTCCGGTCGTAATGAGTGGTGTGGATGTGATTGGTCAGGCACAGACGGGAACCGGTAAGACGGCTTCCTTTGGCATTCCGCTTCTTATGAAAGTGGACCCGAACAATAAAAAGACACAGGCAATCGTGCTTTCCCCTACAAGAGAGCTGGCCATCCAGAGCGCGGAGGAGATTCGCAAGCTTGCCAAATATATGCATGGAATCAAAGTGCTTCCGGTATATGGAGGACAGGATATCGGACGTCAGATCAAAGCGTTAAAAGGCGGAGCAACGATTATCATTGGTACACCGGGACGTATTATGGATCATCTGCGTCGCAAAACGATCCGCAGTGATCATGTGAACACCATCGTACTCGATGAGGCAGACGAGATGCTCAACATGGGATTCCGCGAAGATATTGAAACAATTTTATCATATATTACGAACGAAGACCGCCAGACAGTGCTTTTTTCTGCAACCATGCCTAAGCCGATTTTAGATATTACAAAAAAATATCAGAAGAATGCGACCACAATCAAAGTGACAAAGAAAGAACTTACCGTTCCGAATATTGATCAGTACTATTATGATGTGCGTCGTAACGATAAGGTTGATGTGCTGACAAGATTGCTGGATTACTATAATCCGAAGCTTTCTCTGGTATTCTGTAACACAAAGCGTATGGTCGATGAACTTGCTTCTGAGTTACAGGGACGTGGGTATGCGGCAGAAGGCATTCATGGGGATATGAAGCAGCAGCAGAGAGACCGTGTGATGAAGAGTTTCCGAAACGGAAGATGCGATATTCTCATCGCTACAGATGTGGCTGCGCGTGGAATCGATGTCGATGATGTGGAGGCCGTATTTAATTATGATCTGCCACAGGACAATGAGTACTATGTGCATCGCATCGGCCGTACCGGACGTGCGGGTCGTACCGGACGGGCTTTTAATTTCGTAAAAGGCAAGGAAGTCTACAAGCTGAAAGAGATTCAGCGTTACTGTAAGACAAAGATTTATGCACAGCCAATTCCGTCATCGGATGATGTGGCAGAAATCAAAGCAGAGAAAGTTCTCGGAGAAATCGGGCAGATTATTGAAGAGGGCAAGTTAAATGACATGATCGATCTCATTGAGCGTCAGGTCAATAACAGTGATTATACAGCCATGGACATTGCAGCTGCATTTTTGAAGCAGGCGATCGGAGGGGTGGAACTTTCCAAAGAGGACCGGGATATCGAAGATGCATTATCCGGAGATACCGGAGCTGAAGAAGGCATGGTGCGCCTGTTTATTAACATTGGAAAAAGCCAGAGAATCCGTCCGGGAGATATCCTCGGTGCGGTTGCCGGTGAGGCGAAGATTCCGGGCAAGCTGGTAGGTGCCATCGATATGTATGATAATTATACATTTGTTGAGGTACCACAGGAGTACGGAAAAGATGTACTCCGTGGCATGAAAAATGTCAAGATTAAAGGAAAATCGGTTAATGTTGAGCCGGCGAATGCGCGTTAAGGACAACGGAGAAAACATTTTTATGATCTTCGTAGTCCACGCGGATACGTCCGCCGTGATTGGCGGCAATGCTGCTGGCAATTGACAGACCAAGACCATAGTGACCGTTGTCTTCACGCGCTTCATCCGCACGGAAAAAGCGTTCGAAGAGACGGTCACGTATTTCTTCCGGAATCGGATCGCCGGAATTAGCTACTTTAAGATAAAATTTCTTTGCGTGCAAATAAGAACGAATGACGATCTCACCACATTCTGGCGTATAGCTGATCGCATTGTTCAGCAGAATGGACAGAAGATTCTGAATCTGATCTTCGATTCCATCGATATACATTTCTTCCTGAATCTCCGCAGTCATGCGGATTTTTTTCTCATATGCAACACTTTCCATTGGATAGATAATATCATACAGGGCTTCATCCACACGAAACCGTTTCGGCTGTGTCTGATTTTGTGCAGTATCCAGGCGTACAAGCGTAAGCATTTTGTTTACAAGAACAATCATGCGTTCCGTTTCCTGATGAATGTATTCCAGATGTTTGTTATCTCCAGAAACTTCTTTTTGCAGAAGCTGCGTGTTGGCACGAATGACTGCCAGTGGTGTTTTCAGTTCGTGGCTGGCATTCGAAATAAACTTTTTCTCGGAACTGATCATATCCTCGATGGGCTGCGTCAGCCAGCGGGAAATAGTACGGGAAGAAAATGTAAACAGGATCAGTCCACCAAACAACAATATGATACATACAATAATAGTAGGTAGGGTATCTTGTAAAGCAAGACGAGAACTAATTAAGACAAGGTAACGCTTGTTTTTCTTTTTCATAAATTTGTAAATATAGGTATATCGGTAAGTGTGACTGGTTCTTTTCCAGGTTTTACTGTATTTTTGACCATATGTAATAAGATCATCATTTGTTTTATCCTTAAAAGTTTGAAATAGAATTTTGGGTTCTTGGTTCTTTTTGAGTTCAAATACACAATATTCTATATCGTCAAGATCGGCAGAAGCACCTTGTGTGCGAATAAATTTTTTCCATTTTGTATCGCGGATGGTGATACGAACATCTTCTTTTACATCCTTCAAATTACTCTGATAGGTTGAATTTAAAAAGAGAAGTAAAATTCCAATCCAGATGATAGTGAGAAGTAAAATAAGCAGCGTACTTAGTTTTTGTTGCAGTTTTTTAATCATTGGCTACCTCCAGAATGTATCCCACGCCACGGACAGCGCGGATCGTCACATTGACCTGTAAATGGTGAAATTTTCTGCGCAAAAAAGAAATATAAACTTCCACATTGTTGTATTCTGCGTTGGAATCGTATCCCCATATTTTTGTTGCAATCTGTTCTTTTTCAAGCACTTGATTCTGATTTATCAACAGAAATTCGCAAAGCTGCATTTCTTTTCCACTTATTTTCATAGATTTTCCGGTGCTTGTGTTGGAAATCTCACAGGTATTGCTGTCAAAAGACAGGTTTCCGGCATGTGGACGAAGAATGTCCTGGTGGATGCGTCGTCGGCTGATTGCCTGAATCCGCATGAGAAGTTCCTCGATTTCGAATGGTTTGGTGACATAATCGTCTGCACCAACTGTAAATCCCTGTATTTTATCGTCAAGTTCCGTGCGGGCGGAGAGAATAAGTACGGGGACATCATTTCCATCTCTGCGAAGCGAGGAAAGTACTTCGTATCCATTCATTTTTGGCAGCATCAGATCTAAAATAATCATATCATAGATGCCACTTGCTGCATTTTCGTATCCTTGCAATCCGTCATTTGCAATATCTACTATATAATTTTCATCACGTAATGCGTCAGCAATGGTATCAGCCAACCGGACGCTATCTTCAATTATTAAAATTCTCATATTGTTCTCCTATAATTTTTATTATAAATCAAAAATTTTTTCTTTTGCAATTTCTTTCAAGGCTTTTTCAAGGAAAACTCCTTATGATGATAGCACATCAGCAGAACAGGCGCTGAAACATCAGGAGGATTTATACATGAAAACACTTTATTTACATATAGGAACACCGAAGACGGCGACCTCTTCCATTCAGAAATTTTTAGCACAAAACCGGGAAGTGCTCGAAAGTAAAGGCTATGTTTTCCCGAAATCTCAGCATCGATACCTAAATGTAAATTCCCGTCGTAATGGTCATTTCCTCGTGCAGAAAGTGGAAAAACGCGAGGGTGGCAGAGATCATGAGCTGGAAAAACAGTACTTGCAGGAAGGGTATGATCTTATTGTTGATGAATTTCAAACCTATGATCATGTCATTCTTTCTGATGAGTCGATCTGGTATGCATCCAGCTATTCGCGTAAAGACCTCTTTGCAGATTTAAAAAAGCAGGCGGATGCCAATGGTTATCGGGTGAAAATTGTCGTATATCTTCGTCGGCAGGATACCTTCTTTTTGTCACGCTGGAACCAGGGGGTAAAACAAAATATCGGAGCTGGTTCGGTATTATCCTGTGATGAGTATATAAGCAAAACCTTGAAAAAAGATGGAAAAATATTAAATTATGCGCAGAAACTGGATCAGATTGCGGATATTTTTGGAATGGAAAATATGGTTGTACGAAGATTTGAACCATCAAGTTGGATCGATGGTTCAATTATTCATGATTTTATGCAGGCAATTGATCTTCCAATTACCGAGGAATTTACAGAACTTGAAAAAGATGCAAATTTTCGATTGGGAAAAAATGAGACAGAGATCAAAAGAATTGTGAATACAGTCCCAGATTTAAGCAGAGAAGAAATTTCATATTTTGGAAAGAAATTGAAAGATTTGTCAATAGATGGAAAACTGGAGGAACCTTCGGAGATGCTTTCTGCGGAGGAACTAAAAGAATTTCTTGCACCATACGAAGCTGGAAATACATATGTCGCAGAGACATATTTCAAAGATGGAAAGCCGCTTTTTTCGCAACAGATCAAAAATGTTCCGAAGTGGGATGCGGACAATCCACAGATGCTTGCGGATGTGATCACATTTTTCTCGTCGGTAACCATTGATCTTTATCGCAGGAGTGTGGAGCAGGAGACCGAAATTCGTACGTTGCAAAAAGAGACCGAACGGCTGCGATATGAAAATGAACGCCTCAGAAATCGTTTTATGCAGTTTATGTGGAAAGCGAAGCATCCGTTCCGGACGTTGTGGAACAAAATTTTTAAGCGAAAGTAAGCAGGAAAATAGAAACATAAAGAGCAGGTAGAATCAGATGGAACGAAATCTTACGTGGCATAATATGGACATAGATCGGACATTAAGGGAACAACAGATGGGGCAGAATGCCTGTACAATTTGGATGAGCGGTCTGTCGGGAGTGGGGAAGTCAACAATTGCAAACGCTTTGGAAAAGCGTTTGTATACAATGGGAAAAAAGACCATGCTTTTGGATGGGGACAATGTACGCATGGGGTTAAACAGTAACCTTGGATTTTCCGATGAGGACCGGGTAGAGAATATTCGGCGGATTGCAGAGGTTGCGAAGCTTATGAATGATGCGGGACTGATTGTAATTACCGCATTTATCTCTCCGTACCGGCAGGATCGCAGAAATGCGAAAAAGATCATTGGAGAAGGATTTCGCGAAGTATATGTCAGCACTTCGATCGCAGAGTGTGAAAAACGAGATGTCAAAGGCTTATA
>ERZ781272.837-NODE-837-length-15208-cov-2.820168_pt1 | contig 15208 bp, 11 predicted proteins | sample MGYA00375850_ERZ781272 | MGnify/ENA primary metagenome ERZ781272 (study PRJEB29790, sample SAMN06051246) | human gut metagenome | host: Homo sapiens | place: USA: Cincinnati, Ohio | collected 2013-06-21 | study: EMG produced TPA metagenomics assembly of the Gut...
TAAACTTATCTAAAGATATCTTTTCATCACCCATTAATTCAACCATTTGATCTAGGATATCTACTACTATTTGCCAAACTTGTGAGTATTCATCAGCTATTTCCAAGTCACCTTTTTCATTGAAATTATTAATGAGATTTTCCAAAGTTTCTTCTATATTGATATCTAATAAAAATTCATATACATATGTACAAATTTCTCTCACAGTTTTATTTTGTTTTTTTAGTTTATCTTGTAATCTAATAATTGGCTCCAAAACTCTATTTTTTGTTTCATTGATTCTTTCTTTTTGCTCTAAATCAAATTCACTTTCTTCTGCCAAATAATTTGGATTAACTTTATAATCCCATCTTTCTTCAAACCATTTTTTCCCTTTTACCCCATTTTGAAGAACATAATTTTCCAACAGACTTATATCTTCCTCATTTACTCCAATAAGTCCACTTTTTAAATATCTAAACATGGTCTCATAAGAGTATCTTCTATTTCTCATTTCAAGGGCAGAAAGTATCAATACTATAATTGGGTTACTCTTAGCTTCTCTTTTAGAATCTATAAAGTTTGGTATTTCATACTCTTTGAAAATTGAACGTACTAAAAAGTCATATCTATTTAAATCTCTAGTTGCCACAGTTATATCTTTGTATCTTACTTTTTTCTCTCTAACTAGATGGACAATATCTTTTGCAACTTGCTCAACCTCATCATATAAATTATTAAATTCTTTAATTTTTATATATTTAGTTTCTTTTTCATATTTTCTATATGGATATGCATGATAAAAAGCTTCTAAATGCTGTAGTTCTTCATTTCCTTTAAATCTTTTTACATTTTCAGCATTCAAATTTATATTAGTATGTATTTTTACTCCTTCTTCTGATGCCATTTTATATAACTTTTCATATGTATACTTCGTTCTTGAAAATGCATCATTTTTTGAGTATGTAAATTGAGTTAAAGAGTCTATGGTTAAAGAAACATAAACCTCCTTAGCTTGTTTTAATAATTCTTTTATAATTCCATACTGATTAGGTGTAAAACCAGTAAATTCATCTATATAAATGTATGAATCTTTAAAGTAATCACATATCTGTAGCTTTTCCCCTAAAGATGTTAACAAATCTTGAGAATCCACATAATTTTCGTGTAGATTTTTCTCAAATTCTCCATAAATCTTAGCAATATCCATTAATTTATACCTTAATGTTTCATTCTCCATTTCACCTGCTATATTTTCTAACATATCTGGTGATACATTATATTGCTTTAATTCTGATATCATATCTGTTATAGAACCTACAAAACCAGATTGTGTTGATGATCTGCCATAAACTTTTAATTCACTACTAATTTTGTCTATGGATTTATATATAATCATAGCCTTACCACTTGAGTTAATATTTATATCAGTAAGGCCCCCTACCTTTGAAAATACTATACTACTCATAGTTTTAAAACTAAGTACTCTACTTCTTAAATACTTGTCCTTTTCTTCTCCTTGGAAAAGTTTTGACATATTTTTTTCCATCTCAAATGAGTATTGTTCTGGAACTAAAAGAATTACAGGACTTGTTTCATTATCTTGCACTCTTTGTTTTATTTCATTTAGCATAAAGGTTGTCTTTCCTATACCTCCCTTGCCTAATACAAATCTAAGGCCCATAAATGTCTTCCTCCAAAATTTCATAATTTACCTTTTCACTGTTACAAAGCTTATTAAACTCACAATATTTACAGTGATTTAAATTTTTATTTATATTATCTTCATTATAAAAATCCGTATTTTCTATATTATTGATATTATTTAAAATTTTCATTTTATTTTCTTCATGAAGTTTTTCATTATAATTTATTGTAATTGGTTTATTATCTAAAGCTGGCTGATAATAATTCATGCTTATATTTTCAATTTTATAATCACTGTAGAAATTCTTTCTTATTATTTCTTCAGCTAAAAACATATACACTGTACTTTGCATTCTATTAAGTGCATTTTTATATGTAATTTCTTGATTTTCTGTTTTCCAATCCCAAAGATTTATTTTATCCTTCTCTATTATAACTAAGTCAACCTTTGCCACAATATTTCTACCATTTAAATTTAGATTCATTTCGTATTCCGGTAAATATATATTTTCTTCTTCAATTGATAGTATATCTTTTATTTTACTTATCCATTTATTGAAGTTTTTATCTTCAATTTTTCCTAAAGGAATATTAGAAAAGTATCTTTCACATAATAAGTGAAAATCTCGCCCATACTTTAAGCTATCATAATACTCTCTACTTCCTAAGTCATCATATTTCCAGTTTATATTATCTATATACTTATATTTAAACTTAAAAGGACATGATTTATAAGTATTTAGTGAGTTTTGACTATATACAAAATATTTTAATTTTTTATCCATTTAATCATTCTCCTTTTTTATCTATAACACTTTTTAATATATTTAAATACATAGATGGATTTTGCTTTTTCTTATCTGTAACAGAATTTTTCGCACTTGCAGACAATATCAGCATTTCTTTTGCTCTTGTTATTCCCACATATAATAGCCTTATTTTTTCTTTGATCAAACTTTCTTTAATTTCTTTTGCATAATTTTTAGTTACCTCGCCCTTTAAAAGAAAATCTATTTCAGCTTTTATATTTGATTCTGGATTTTTATATTTTTCTTTAAGATACCATTTATCACATTGAAATTTTTGATAAATATTGTCCGGGAAATTAAACTCCGTCATTCCCAATAAAAATACACAATCCCACTCTAATCCCTTAGATTTATGATAATTGCACACAGTTATACTTCCAGGTAGTGGCTCGTATCCATTTATTTCACTAACAATTTCTATTATATAGTTAAAAACTCTATTTTTCCTATCGCTTAGCAAGTTATATATTTGTTGAAGGTTAATATTATTGTTTTCTGCAACTAAATATTTTACATAAAAACCTAAATAATCTACTATAGCTTTTTCTTCTTTTTCTATTATCATGCTGTCTCCTATGAAAAGAATCAGCTTATCGATTCTAGTTAGAGGATATTCTATTATATTTTTCAAATTATATAGCCCATATAAAAAACTTTGATATAAATCACTATCTATGTCTATTATTAATTCTTTAGAGCATTCTTTATCATATAATAAATATTCCACACTTAGTTTTTCTTCTCTTAATAATTGTAAAAAATCTTTTTTTCCTTCTTTATTATCTGTTTTTATATAAACTTTATCTAATACTTCTATTAATTTTTCTTTTTCATCGCAATTTAGTATAAAATCTAATATTAAAGCAATATTATCTATTACTCTTCTTTTTCTAAGAGAGTTTGGGCCTAATTCTTCAAACTCTAAATCTTCTTTTATTAGTTCTTTTGCAACTAAATTAACATGGTCATTGTATGGTACTAATATACCTATACTTTTGTCGGGATATTTTTTATTAATATTTCTCACAAATTTTACTGTTTGCTCTATTTCCTTATCAAAAGTCTCATAATATTTATAATTAATTTGATATTTGTCTGGTTGTGGATTCTCTTTGTACCCTCTATTTTTAGGTACAGTTTTAATATCCATTTCTTCCAAAGCATCTCTACATTCCGGTTGTAAATTTTGTGTAACATATCTAACGAGCTCATTTGCAAGGTTTATCACATCTTTTGAACTTCTATTGGACATGTCCATTCTATAACAGTAATCACTCTTTTCTATAAATTCTTTAAAGAACTTCGGATCTGATGAAGAAAATGTTCCTGTTATACTTTGATTTATATCCCCAACTCTTACAAGATTATTATGTTGTTCACAAATAAGTCCAATTATCTTTCCTTGTATCTCATTGGAATCCTGGCATTCATCTTCAAATACATATTGATATTTATTTTGATATTTTTTTCTTAAATCCTCATCCATACTTAGAACTTTATAAGCCAAAATAAGCATATCATCATAATCTAATAATCCATTTGATTTTAATTTTTTCTCATATTCTGTGTATATAGGAAGAATTATTTTCAAAATTCCTTTACGGTTTTCTCTCATATATTCATCCAGCTTTTGTGGTGTAATATCCTTATACTTAAGTTCACTTATGGTATTTTGAACTAAATCATAAAACCCGTTCTCCCAAGCATCCAGTTGTCTATCCGCCCACATGGGGTCTTTTTGTTCTTTCAAGAAAAATCTAAAAGCTTTTTCTCCACCATTTAACTTAAAGTTATTTATACAATCTCCAAGAATCATGGTCTTTTGTAAATCATCAGCTATATTAAAATCCTCATTTAACATAACAATCTCTGGCTTTTCTTTTATAATTTTTACAGCTAAAGAATGTATTGTCATAACTTCATAAGAGTTTTTATCTCCTATATTTTTTTCTTCGAGAATTTTCTTTATCCTAACTTTAAAGTTGTTCACCGCACTATTCATATAAGTTAAGATAAGTATCTTCCCCTTATTTTGTTTCTTTTCTTCCAAAAGCTTTGCTACTAAATTTGTAACTATAAAAGTTTTGCCAGCTCCTGGCACTGCAGGAACTGCCATTTTTCCACCCTCATATTCCATAATAGGAAGTTGGTCTTCTCTGTAATTTATCTTACTCATCACCTTTACCTCCTTTATCTAAAAGCTTTAATAAAAGTCCATATAACATACTCTCCTGCATAAAACCATTTACACTATATTCACTTTTAAAAGCATATACTTCTTCACTGTTAAGTAACAAATTATAAATCAAGTTGTATAGATAGTATCTTTTATTTTTATCTTCCATTTCGTCACTATATATTAGCTTTTCATCAAAAGATTTTCTAAGTACTAATGGGTTAGCAATGTCCTTTTCTATTTTCATATTCCAAGCATTACTTCCCACATCTAACCATAACTGTATTTTTCTATTTATATTTGCACTTATATAAGTATACGGTGTTGTAATAATCACTTTATTGCTACTTTTCATATCTTCTATATCTGCAGACATATAATAATCACTTATATTATCTTTTAAGCATTTTACAAATACTTCATACTTTTCTTTTTCATCCATATTTAGTTCTTCTAGTATTTCACTAAAAATATCACCTTGCTTAATCATATCTTTACATAAATCCACATTTTTCTTTCCATCTTTCAAGTTAAGCATTTTCTCTATATAAAATTGTAATAAGAACTCACTTATTCTCAAATTCTCTTTTTCTTTGTCTTTAATGAATTCAATTAAACTCTTATATTCTTCATTATCATGTCTATGATTAAATATTTTTATAGCTCTTATCTTATTTATGTCAAATAATATTTCTATAAAGTTTATGTACTCTTCTTCTTTTATTAAATATTGTAAATTATAAAAAATACAAGTTGCCACAACTAAGACATTAGCATAAGGATAATCAACAATTTTATTATCTAGTTTAGTGTTGGTTACTGCAATTTTGTTGGATTTTAGCTTATTACATATTTTATAGTCTAAAATAGAGTTATTTATAGGCGAAATTATTGCGATATCTTTTAAATTTTTTCCTTCTCTCATCAATTGTAAAAGTTTTTCTACTACACCATCTATCATTTCATCATATAAATGATATTCATCTTTTAACTCTATACTTTTCTTTTCCTTATATAAAGATTTAATACTTATTATTCCCAAATCATGCACATCTTCTTTAAAAAACTCGTTTATTATATTTTCTTCTATATAAGCCATATCAACATTTTTAAATGAAGAGTAATCTTTACTTCTATCATAAAAAACATATCCATCTTCTACTATATTTAAAAACTCTAATATTAAATTACTCTCACTAACACTGGCGCTTTCCAAACTATCTACAATCAAATATCTGTACTCTTTTCTCAATCTTCTTCTATACTCCTCATTATTTAATAAAAAATTATTGTATAAGTATACAGCGATAGAATTATCAATTATCCCCTTAGACAATAAAGTATTCACGTAAAAATCTATAACTTCCTGCATTTGAGTATATGAATATCTACTTAAATCATTTCTATTTTTCTTTGAGTTATATATTTTTTCTCCTATATTATTAATATCTATGGCATTAAAGCAACTTTTGCTTAAATTATCTAATATATTTTTACATATACTTTTATTTGTACCCACTATGTCCTGAAAATAATTTTCTTCTTCTCTAGTCTTATTTATATACTCCATAATTATATATTCACTTAAACTTTGAGAAATAAAAGAAGGACTTATTTTGTTTACTTTTATTTTTTCACAATTCTCCTCTATGATAGGCCAATATTTTATCAACTCACTTTGAACAAAGTGATTATATGTAGTAATTTTTAATTCTTCACTTAAAGGAAGATTTATTTCTCTCATATAACTTAACTTAGTAATTGCACTTGGAACTAAAAAAAGTATATCTTTTGATTTATAATTATTTTCCTTTATTATATTTTCATATATATTAATTATTTTTTCTTTTTTCTTATTTAAATTAACTTCCTGAAATAAATATTTCATCTAATCACCTTTTTCTAAAGATTTCATTTTTATCTATCTATAATTATATAATATTTTCTATTTTTTTACTCAATTTGAAGAAGTAAATTTCTAAACTTTGCATTATAAAAAATTTGCTTCTCTCATATGGCCAACGGCTTCGCCTGTTGCTCAAATAACAAAGTTGGAAGTTATACGTTATCTACAGAACAAATAGCATATAATTTCCTTACAATTAAAAAGTCTATGTTTTAATATATCAATTAAATCATAGACTTATCTCATTTACACACTTTGTTTAATTTTACTCTTTTCTCATCTAATATTATTAATACTATTTTTCCACTACCCATAATATTGCAGCTGCATGGCGAAATAAATACCTCTTTCAATAGTAAATGCAACTACAAAAACACCAATAGGAATACAAATTAACCAGCTTATTGGACTGTATCTATATTCTGAATATGCCATATTACCTCATTAATCATATGCATATACTATTAGCTCAAATAAAATAAAAAATACTCCTACTACAGTTCTTATAATTTCAACTATATTCATAGTGTAGATTCCCCTATTTTTCTCTTTTGCTGTCTAACTTAATATTAACTACTAATGCAAATGCAATTACCCCATACATTATAAATGTTCTAAAATATTCTCCCAATGCCACATTAGAGAAGAAGTTTTGACCTGCTAAAGGAGATAATACAAATAGTATGTGTAAAATTATAGTTCCATAGAGAGCATTTTTTACAGATGCCCTTTTAATAGATGCTCCTCCCGCAAGTAAAGCTGCACAACTCATTACATCTGTATTTAAATGTTCTGTATATACATTTAATGACCCTATATTTTGCAAATATATAAATTGACCTATGGCTGCCAATACTGTAGAAATTATCATAACTATTATTCTAATTTTATCTACAGATATTCCTAAATTCTCTGATTTTTCCTCGCTAATACCCACTGCCTTTATTTTTTGACCAAGAGGAGTATTCAAAATATAGTAAACTATAAATCCAGTAAAAATCACAACTAGTATTAAGAATATGGATACATTTATTCCTCCTATTTTTATACTACCGAAACTTTCAAAAAACTCCTTATAGCTCCTTAAATCCACCATATTTTTAATACCTATACCTGTACTAAGTGCTATTTTTTCATTATTAATAGGAATTAATGCTCCAAAACCTGCCATGAAAATCAATTGATAAATATAGTTAGCTAAAGCAGCAATAACAATTGATGTTATCATCTCCTTTCCTTTAACCTTATTCATCAATATTCCTAAAACATATCCTATAAACAAGGCTAAAATTATACTAATAATAAAAGCTACTAGTACGCCTATTCCACCTTGCAAATTAAAATTTAAACTAACTAAATACGCCCCTTGAGCTGCCATAGCTCCAAGAGTTATACCAAAATTCAAGCCCATCCCTGCTGCAATCGGAATTACTAATGATAAAACTAAGATACCATTTCTAATAAATCTAACTGCCACTTGTTCCCCAACAAGAATTATACTAACATTTGCTAGATAAAAGCATATTACTATTAAAAACATAAACAACAAAGGAATTCTGCTACTTTCTCTTTTCAAAAAGTTCAAAGATAAGTTATTATTTTTCATTATGTTGTTCTCCTTTCTTGTTTTAAAAATGCATAAAGAATTATTCCATTAGTAATTATCATACGAATAATTTCTGCCATCTCTGGCACCAATAGCTCGTTTGCTATTGGAGTTGATAACAAATAAATACTTTGATATAAAAATGTTCCTAAAATTGCATGAAATAAAGTTGCCTTTTTACCTATACACCCTCCTATTAATATGGAAGATATTGCAGGAAAAGTAAACGATGATGGAGAACCATAAAGTTCTACAAATCCATAACTTTGAGCATAGACTATTATTCCAACGCCTGCAGTTATTGTAGATATTACAACTGCTTTAATTCTCGTTTTATCTATATCAACACCTGATAAAGTACAAAAGATTTCATTTTCTCCTACTGCTTCCATAAGCTTACCTTTTCTTGAATTAAAATATAAATACATTAAAATTGCAATAACAGCATAAAACATAATTAGTCCTACTGGTATTTCAATATTATTTACTTTTACTATCCATAAATCATTTAATACTCTGCCAAAATAATTGTCTAAACTTATCTTAGGTCTAAGTCCTTTACCTCCTATGGGGTATAGCATCTCTCGATTTGAAAATGGAGCTATAGTCCAGAAAAAGTTCATTATTGGGATAAATGCAAACCCTATAAACATGGCTGCAATATCTTCTTTTCCTTTAACATGATTTAAGATTTTACCATATAATACTCCAAATATTATTGCTATTGGAATAGACACTAATATGGCCATTAAAAATCCTACAAATCCACTTAATCTAAATTGAATAGAAATACACATTCCAAGAATTCCTGCAATAATACCAATGGGTAAACCAAAATTCATACCTACACCTACATTTATCATAGGGATCATAGCAAGTACCAATACTCCATTCATTACAAATTTTACAAATGATCGACTAAAAAGTTCACTCATCTCCATATTTAATTTATAAGCTATTATAATTAATAAGCATAAAAATCCACTAATTATTATTTGAGGCTTCTTGATTTTCATAATATTCTCCCTCCCCTGTATAAGCTAGAGTAAACTCTTCATCACTGCTGTTTGGAGGTAGTATATTAGATAACCTTCCTTCACATAAAACTGCTACTCTATCACTAATTCTTTTTAATTCTTCTAATTCACTTGAAATTACTACTACTGTCATATTATTTTTTTCATTTATTTCAATTATCATATCTAAGATTTTTTCCTTTGATCCTATATCCACTCCACGAGTAGGTTCTAGAAGAAATAAAATTTTAGGATTCATACATAAAGCTCTGGCTATACAAATCTTTTGTTGATTCCCACCACTTAATTGCCTTACTTCTTGATGTTTATTTACACATTTTATCTCTAATCTTTCTATATAATTTTCAACAGTATCATTAATCTTTTCTTTATCCTTTGTTTTAAATAATCTCATTGATTTCTTTAAAAATTTATTCTTTCCATATAATCCTGAAAAGACTATATTATCTTCTATAGAATGTTCCATAAGCAATCCCATTTTCTTTCTATCATCTGGAATTAAAAATATACCTTTATTAATACTTTCCCTTATATTACTGACATCAATAATTTCATCTTCCATCATTACAGTACCTTCATATGGAAATAATCCCATAATTCCATAGCCTAAGCCAAGTTTACCATGACCAGATAATGATGTAACTCCTAATATTTCACCTTTTTTTATATCTAAATCTATACCTCTTATGTCTTCCCCTGGCATGTTTACAAAGAAATTTTTCATTGTAAGTATACTTTTATTTTCATTTTCTCTTTTTTCTCTTTTTGTTTTTATGACCTCATATCCCATCATAGCGTGTGTCAACTTCTTTAAAGTCATTTCTTCTCTTTTATATTGAGATACCACATGACCATCTCTAAGTACAGTTACTCTATCACAAATTTCCTTTATTTCATGTAGTCTATGTGAGACAAAGATTATTGTCATTCCATTATCAGCCAAGTCTCTCATAACCTTCATAAGCTTTGTGGAGTCTTCTTCATTTAAAACTGCCGTTGGTTCGTCTAAAAATAATATTTTTAATTTATCATTATCTATTTCCCTAGCAATCTCTACAAATTGCATTGCATTTACTGATAAATTTTTTATCAACAGGTCTGCATCTATATTAAATCCAAGTTTTTGCAAAATTACTTTAGCTTCTTTATTATTTTTATTTTTATCTATGTATGCTAAGTTTTTACCTAAAATTTTCTCCGTACTCTTAATTTTATTCTCCCTTGTAAGTTTAATATTTTCTGATACACTCATTTCTGGTAATAAAGTAAACTCTTGATGAATCATTCCCATTCCACATTTTATGGACTTCTGTGGACTATCCATGTTTATACGATTTCCGTCAACAATTATTTCCCCTTCATAGCCACCACTATGTTTTATGACTGAATTACCAAATAAAATATTCATAAAAGTACTTTTCCCAGATCCATTAGGTCCTATAATTCCATGTATTTCTCCTTTTTTTATTTGAAGATTGATATCATGTAAGACTTGTACTTTTCCAAAATATTTATTTAAATTTCTAATTTCCAGTGCAAATTTTTCCACTTATCTTATACCTCTCTATTTCATAAAAAAGAGGTTAACGCAAAATATATTTATAATAAATATCATATTTTGATTAACCTCATTTCTTTTATATTTTAAATTTTAGTAAAGCTTACTTATTATAAATTAGTATGATTTTATTTTTAAAATCTTAATAGAAGATTGATTCCATTAGCATCACGAAGTAATTATCGTAAGTTTTTCCATTATCCTCTAATTTAGTATAATCAACTTCTACATCAAATTTTTCTTTAGTTAATTCGTTTAATTTTGTTGCATCTTTATAATCAAAGTCATTTTCTACAACTTCTTTTGCTACTTCAACTGCAAATTCTGGCATATAAACAGTTACTGATATTGGCCATCCTGAAAGTCTTCCTTTCATTCCAGCTGCATCAACTTTTTCACTTATCATTTCATTTATTTTATCAAAGTTAGTTTGATCTTCTTCGCTAATTTCAAGACCTAAAACTGTTGGATAAGCTTGAGTTGGTGTTGGACAACATTGCTCAGCTACTGTATATTTTAATTCTAAAGCTTCTTTTATTATTACATCATACATTGGACAGTTTGAACCAAATATATTAGTATCTTTACCGTATTTTTCTATTTGTCTTGGTATATCTTCTTGTAAAAATTGTTGCATAGCTTCCACACTATCTCCAGTTTGTGGATCTGGAGTTACAACTTCAACAAATTCCATTCCTAACTTTTCACAAGTTTCTTTCATTTTATCTCTTCTAGCAGATATTAATGGCTTAGATAAATGAGTTGGGAATGAGTAGTGAACAAAAGTTTTAGCTCCCATTTTATTTGCTTTTTCAACTATAGTTCTTCCTCTTTCTAACCAGTTTGTATCTAAATTTAAGTCTATATATTCACTCATCATTTCTGGCTCATCAAATATTGGAGCAGTTACTGTGAATATATCTGGATTTTTTTCTTTAATTTGTTGGAATGCAGGAATTAATCCTGATTGACCTGATACAACAACAACAGCTTTCATAAGTGGATCATCTGCTGCTGATACTATTGTGCTTATACAAGTTTCTATCTCTTCTTCAAAGTTTTCTGGTAAAGTTAAATGTTTTACTATTTCTGGATACTTCTTAGCCATTTCTTCCCCGGCACGATACTCATCTTCACTTGTTGATAATGTTGGTGTTACAATTGCTATATGATACTCATCTGTACTAGCATCTCCCCCACCACTTTGTGTACATCCCGTTAAAAATGTTACCATCATTATTGCTGATAATAATACTGATAATAATTTCTTCATTATTTCCCTCCACATAATATATTTCAATCTAATTATATGAAGCATTTCATATAAAGTAAATATTATTATTAAAACTATAAATATATATAAAATTATATGCACGCAGTCTATAAATAAGGGTTATATATAGATTTTTTCTATATATAACCCTTATAATAAATATTTATATTAAATTTATAGCACTTCTTTAAATAATCTTAGTGCATTCTTATAAAAGATCTTCTCTATATCTTCTTCTCTAAAACCTAATTTTTGCATTTTGTCATAAATCAATTGCATATTTGATGAATTCTCAAACTCCAAAGGGCAATCTATTCCATCGAAGTCGCTACCAATACCTACACAATCTATCCCCCCCTTATTCGATATATATTTCATATGATTTATAATATCGTCGATTTTACTTATATCATTAAATTTATAATTATCATTTAAAAATAAAGAATAGAAATTAATGCCTATAATTCCACCTCTATCTCCAATTTTTTTAATCATGTCATCAGTCAAATTTCTTTGGTGAGAGCATATATTTCTAGCATTGGAATGGCTAGCAATAAAAGGTTTTGTTGTATTATTATAAACATCATAAATTCCATCATCTGATAAATGTGAAACATCGATAATCATTCCTAGCTGCTCCATCTCATTTATAAATTCTAAACCTTTTTCTTTAAGACCTTTTCTCTCATTCTTTTCTTCATTATAAAAATAACCATTTGGATAGGCTAACTCATTATCATAATTCCATGTTAACGTCATCATTCTAACACCAAGTCTATAAAAATTTCTAAGCAATGATAAATTACCTTTACAAACTCCGCCTTCTTCTATGGATAGTAGTGCTGAAATCCTATTTTTCTCAATATTTGTCATTATATCTTCATATGTATAAACTATTCCAATATCATCCTTATTTTTTTGCACTTCATTATAAAGCAAATCTATATAACTAAGGCAAGACTCCAATGGTTTATCATTACTTCCTAAGTCCACATATGATGCAAAAACTTGAAGCATATAATCGCCCTTTTTCATTTTTTCTATATCTAAATGTAGTCTATTTTGTCTTAAGTGTATATCTTCTCCTTTTTGTCTAATGTCATATAATTGTGATATTGTATCACAATGAAAATCAACTATCTTCATTTATTACCTCCTAAAATCAGCACCTTTATATAAATCATAAGTAACATCTTGCATAAGTCTTTCATACTCTGGTACATTTACATTGTTACCACAAAAACATACTATAAATGGCTCTTTATCAAATACTATTCCTACATCATGAGTTATATTAGTATCTTCTCCTGTTTTATGTGCAATATTAACTTTGGGCTTTATACTTTGTAGAAAAAAAGGTACTTTACTATTTAATCTTTGATTTTTTAAAATATTTATCATCTCTTCACTAGACTTTTCGTCAATTAGTTCTTTATTGTACATCTTCTCCAACAAATATGCTATATCTCCTGCACTTATATAATTTTCTAATCCTAATGCCGCTTTATCGGAATCAAACATTTTACGATTAAGTACGGTATTTTTTAATCCTATTTCTTTTATAGTTTTATTGATATTATCTATTCCTAATTTATCAATTAAAATATTTGTGGCATAATTATCACTTAAAATAATCATAAGCACATATAAATCTTCCAATGTAATTTTCAAGTTTTCCCTCATATAATTTAAAGCACCACAAGATGGTACTTTATCTTCCTCTTTAGTAATAAAAATATCGTCTTTCCTTATAATATCTTTTTTTATCTGATTAAAACATTCCACCAATACAGTAAGTTTTATTGCGCTAGCTGCTAGCATTGGCTTTTCTTCATTATACTTAATTATTTCTTGTGTAACTAAGTTTTTATAATAAAAACTTACATCACCTTTCATATTCTTTAATTTGTTTATTATTTTATCATCCATAAATACATCCCCTTTATAAATAGTTACAATATTATTCTACTCCATCTAAGTCTATTACTGCACTATTATTGAATATATTATGCTACAATTTTATCACCATAATAAAATTATTAAGGAGGATTTATGTTTAGAGATATAATCAAGAAAAAAAGAGAATTAAGTACAGAAGATACAATAAAAATATTACAAGAAGGAAAAGAAGGAGTATTATCAACTATAAGTGAAAATGGATATCCTTATGGAGTTGCTGTTAATTATGTTTATCATAATAATTGTATCTATTTCCACTGTGCCAACAAAGGACATAAATTGGATAATATAATTAAAAATAATAAAGTTTCTTTCTTTGTAAATTCTGATATCGCCATACTTCCAAAATATTTTACTACTCATTATAAAAGTGCAATAGTATTTGGACGTGCTTTCATAGTTACTAATGATGAAAAAAGAAGTGCAATTATTGCAATAGGAGAAAAATACTCTCATCCTCATATGGAAGAAGGCCTGAAATACATAGATAAAGCTATAAATTCATTTACTGTAATAAAAATAGAAATTGATCATTTAACTGGTAAATACAGTAACGCTACTAATTAGCCAAATTAAAATAGACTAATACTCTTGATAATTCAAGGTTCTTAGTCTATCTTTAAATTTATATATTTCCTATTTAATTATGGTCTGATTATATTAGTAGCTCCTGATAACTCTTCAACTATAGAGTACATATTTGTAACTTTACCAACTTGTAATTTATCAGTTAAGTTATAGAAATTTAAACAAGTTCCACAACTTAATATTTCTACACCTTTTTCTTCTAACGCTTTTAAATCTTCTATAGAATCTGATCCTTCAGATGATAGTTTAACTCCACTATTATATAATAATACAGCTTTAGGTAATTTATCTAATTGAGTTATGGCATATATAAATCCTTTTATAAGAACTTTTCCTAACTCATCATCACCTTCACCCATTTTATCACTACTTAATACTACTACTGTATTAGTTTTTCTATTTGGATAACAAACTTCACCTTGGTCATCTTGAACTTCATCTACTGAAGCGTTTTGTTCTTCTGATAAATCACCAGTTTTTATTTTTATAATATAATGTTGTTCATTTATTTTTTCGCATGAATACTCTAATTTTTTTTGTTTACCCATTTTGCTCAAATTTTGTACTGCGATTTCATTATCTACGCTGACTTCTACTACACTTGGTTCTGTTACTTCACTTAAAGCCTTTTTAGTTTTTATTACTGGAATTGGGCATTGATCTCCTCTAG